>SKEY01000703.1_pt1 | contig 50917 bp, 46 predicted proteins | sample 4843871 | NCBI WGS metagenome assembly SKEY01 (sample SAMN11008797, study PRJNA524170) | human gut metagenome | biome: Human fecal sample; material: Feces; isolation source: fecal sample from pouch patient p36 | host: Homo sapiens | place: Israel: Tel-Aviv | collected 2016-12-04
ACAGCCTGACAGATGACCAGACAAAACTGGGCGCTCCTACAGACTTTGAGGTAACTGTACGTAACCTGAAGATTTCTGCAGGTGCAGGCTTTATCGTAGCCCTTACCGGCGAAATCATGACAATGCCAGGACTTCCAAAAGTACCGGCAGCTGAGAAGATTGACGTTGACGAGACAGGTAAGATCACAGGTCTGTTCTAATCACGGTCACTCATAGATACTCTATAAGTAATATACAGAAAACCGTCCGGAAGCGAACCTCTCCGGACGGTTTTCTATTTTAAATATCTGCCGCAAATTTAATGCAATAAAAGTTAATAGAAATACATTTTCTGTCACAAATTTCAATAAAATTTTTTATCAATCCCCGGATATCTGCCCTTTCACAGGGACTCTTCTACAGCAATCTCCACTTTTGTGACGTAATCATTTTCATCTGTTATGGCAAAATCATTCATACCTGATTCAAATGCAAAACCTTTTAACTTAAGATTCTTCCTCTCTGCAAATACCAGCATTTTTTCATAAAGCTCAGGCAGCCTTTCCCATATTCCTCTCTGGTATCCGCAAAGACAAAGTCCCTTTTTCCTTATCAGAATCTCTCCGCCTTTTTCTGTTTTCAGCGCAGGAGAAAAAACTCCGTCATACTTTTCAAACCTCTTTTTTCTCACCTTATCCACAGAAATATAGCTACCGATTCCCATTCTGCACTGTTCAATTCCCCAGCAATCCTTTGCACAGGAAAACAGATCCTTTAAATTTTCTTCTTTAATATCAAAGGGAATTACCCGGAAACGCTCCTCCGGAAGCAGCTTCAACTCTATAAACATATCATCCACACGACTGCATACTGCAAGCTGCTCTTTCCTGACTTTCAGAATCTCTTTTGTCTTTTCCAGCCTTTGTATTTCTCTGTTTATCTCATTTATTTTTTCATTTGCCAGTTCCATAAATTTATCCGGTCCGGGCTCCTGGACATAAGAACGGATTTCCCGAATGCTCATATTCAGCTCTTTCAGCATACGGATATATTCAAAATCAATACTCTGACGGCTGGTATAATAACGGTACTGATTCTCCCCTTTTCTTTCCGGGGAAAACAGTCCTACGGAATCATAATAATGCAGAGTTCTGGGATTTACCTCATGAATAGCTGCAAACTGGGCTGTTGTTAAATTTATTTCCTGATTTTTCATATTTCCCTCTTGACTTTACACTTACTGTAAAGTTTATGATATCTCATGCACAACAAAAATACAAGGAGGAATTTTATGAATCAGACAAAAGACAAATCTCTGAATGCCTATCAGAAACCAGTCACTTTCAAAAATATCATACTCTTTACACTGCCAACCATAGCCATGTCTCTGTTTATGTCCTTTTATACCATGGTAGACGGGCTTTTTGTATCAAGGCTCATCGGAACGAATGCTCTTTCAGCTATTAATCTCACTGCCCCTGTTATTTCTCTGGTTACTGCTGTTTCTACCATGCTGGCTACCGGTGGCAGCGCTGTTATCATGAAAAAAATGGGGGAAAAGAAAGAAAAAGAAGCCCGGCAGGATTTTACCAGTCTGATACTTGTAAATGTCCTGGTCGGTCTTATTATGGGTACGATTGGATACTTTGCCATGAACATGATTTTTTCCAATATGAAGCTTTCTCTGGAAGTCATGGGCTATTGCCGGGATTATCTTGGTCATTACCTGATTTTTACTATCCCGATCCTTTTAATGAATAATTTTTCTCTTTACCTGATTGCCTCCGGCAAATCTTCCCTGTCCTTTATCTGTTCTGTTGCAGGAGGAATTGCAAATATTATCCTTGATTATGTCTTTATACAGATACTTGGAATGGGAATCGGCGGCGCTGCCGTGGCAACCGGAATAGGCTATTCTGTTACTACAGCAGTCGGATTTATTGTATTCTCGCAAAGAAAAAACATGCTTCACTTTGTAAAACCTGTATATCGTTTCTCTGTACTGAAAAAAACAGTAACCAACGGCTGCTCTGAAATGGCAACTGCTCTGGTAACAGGAATCACGACTCTGATTTTTAACTGGACCATGCTGAAATATGTTGGCGAAGACGGTGTTGCTGCCATTACCATCATCATGTATGTACTGATGTTTGTCAGCTCCCTTTTCAGCGGATATTCCTATGGAGCTGCACCTATGATCAGCTATTATTACGGCGCTCAGAACCATCTTAAACTGAAAAAGCTGGTGCGCCTGAGCCTGAAGATCATTACAGGAATCTCTATAAGCGCTGCCCTGATCTCCCTGCTGATTACTGAACCTCTGGTGTCTGTTTTTACCAAACCAGCATCCCCGGTTTATCAGCTTGCAGTTACCGGAAACCGGATCTGCACAACTGCTCTTTTATTTATTGGATTTAATATTTTTTCCAGCGGGATGTTTACTGCTTTGAATAACGGAATAGTATCTGCAGTACTTGCTTTCACCAGATCCTTTGTTTTTATGATCGTCTGCCTTCTGGCCCTTCCTGCCCTTTTAGGTGTTACCGGAATCTGGCTTGCCAATCCTGCCGCTGAACTGCTGGCAGTAATTCTGGCTGCATGGATGCTTATGAAATACAGAAAAAAATACAGGTACTGACAAGTATGGGAGAGCGTTTTCCTATTCGCTCTCCCATAAACTGTCATCTAAAATCCATTTTTCTATTTCTGACTTTCCAGATATTTCCTTACCGCTTCCCTGGTTTCTTCTACTGCCTCCCAACACTCTTCTACATCTTCTTTTCCAACAATAAACGCACCGTCTCCGGGATATCTTGTAGAAAAATAATAGCCATCTGCCTGCAGTATCACTTTCCAGTTTCCTTCAAATTCCGGAATCTGCTCCTGTATGAACCTTCTCAGAAATCTCAGTGAATATGTCTGAAGGATTCGGGTTGTATCACAATCCAGCACATAGGTATCTATCATATGTTTCAGATATCTCTCGCAGATGTTCTGTGCGGCAGAACACATAATATTGCCTACACGGCCTTCTTTTTTATCTTTTAGAAGAAACTGATAGTCATTTTCTGCCAGGTCAAAATAACTCAGTCCTTTTTCCATATCAGCTTCCCCTCCTTTTTTATATTTTCATTAAATCGGTAGCTGGTACTGAATTCTTCTCCTGAGGAAAATTTCAGATCCACTTCAGGAAGATCATACTGTTCAGGTATTACTTCGGCTCTCATTTGTCTCATAATTCTGGGAGAAGTATCATCCGATACCTTAACCAGAACATCCACATCTGACCAGAATTTCTGTTCTCCTCTGGCATAGCTTCCGTAACAGTATATTGCTGTTACATAATTGGAAAATTGTGTACGAAGTTTCTGTACAGCCTGATCCAGCGCTTTTTTATGACGATCGTCTGACATTCTGTTCTCTCCCCTTCTTTATAAGCCGTGCATAACAACGGTATCCGTATAATTAATTTTAGTGTAGCACATCTATTCGGTTATTACTATAACTTTTAATATTTTTGTAAAAAAGAAGGCTGCACGTTACTGTTCACACGGCTCTATCCCGCGAGGTGTTTTGGCATGTATATGCCAAAATCCCGAGACATACAAGCCAAAATTCCATTGCCGTAGGCAATCTGAAATGAATTTTGGCTCGTTGCTGTGAACGGAGTGAACAGTAACGGCTGCACTCCGCATACACGGATTTACAGCCCCCTTATTATCTTTTACAGAATTTAAAACAGGTCTTTCATTGCAGGATAAAGCTTTCTGAACTTCTGGTAGCGTTCCTCATATTTCGCCACCAGCTCCGGTTCCGGCTCAACCGTATCCACTACATGAGCCATTTTCTTTCCGATGGTTTCCACATCCGGGTATGCGCCGCAGCCAACAGCCGCCAGCATGGCGCCTCCCATGGACGGTCCTTCCTCAACCTCAAGTACATCAACCTTCAGGTTCATGACGTTGGCAATGATTTTTTTCCACAGAGGGCTCTTTGCTCCCCCGCCGCAGATCTTGGTACGTTCAATCTTAATTCCAAGGCTTCTGGCAACCTCAAGGGAATCGCGAAGACCAAAGGCAACGCCCTCCAGAACAGCCTGAGTCATATCTGCTCTCGTAGAGTCCATGGACATGCCAAAGAACACGCCTCTGGCATCCGGATTATTGTGAGGAGACCGCTCTCCCATCAGATACGGAAGGAAGAATACACGGTTCTCTCCAAGCTTATTGATAGGCGCCTGCTCTGCCGCAAAATCCTTTGTCTGAAGGATTTCTTCTGCCCACCACTTATTGCAGGAGGCAGCGCTTAACATGCATCCCATCAGATGATAGCTTCCGTCTGCGTGACAGAAGGAATGAAGAGCATTGTTTTCATCAACGCCAAAATCTTTACTGGAAATAAAGATTGTTCCTGAGGTTCCAAGAGAGATGTTGCACTGTCCGTCTCCCACTGTTCCTGTTCCAACAGCAGCGGCAGCATTGTCTCCTGCGCCTGCAACAACCTTTACATTTTCCGAGAATCCAAGCTCGTCTGCAATGGATTTTTTGAGAGTTCCCACAACCTGCCAGCTCTCATAAAGCTTTGGAAGCTGTTCTTCTTTTACACCACAGATCTCCATCATTTCCTTTGACCAGCAGCGGTTCTTAACATCCAGAAGAAGCATTCCGGAAGCATCGGAAACGTCTGTGCAGAAAGAACCTGACAGACAATATGCAAGGTAATCCTTTGGCAGCATGATCTTTGCGATGTGGGCAAATTTGTCCGGCTCATTCTTTTTCATCCACAGAATCTTCGGGGCAGTAAAGCCTGCAAAAGCAATGTTTGCGGTGTATTCAGACAGCTTATTCTTGCCGATTTCGTTATTCAGATACTCTGTTTCCTCCTGGGTACGTCCGTCATTCCAGAGGATAGCAGGGCGGATCACCTGATCATTTTCATCCAGAGTTACAAGGCCGTGCATCTGACCTCCAAAGCCGATTCCGGCAACTTCTTTGCGGTCAATATCCTTTGTCAGCTCCTTCATTCCCTCCATGCTCTGAGCAAACCAGTCCTGCGGATTCTGTTCCGACCAGCCCGGATGAGGGAAAAATAATGGATATTCCTTTGATACAATATTACAGATTTTTCCGGATTCCTCCATAAGCAGAAGCTTTACAGCAGAGGTTCCCAGATCAATTCCAATATAGTACATATTTTCCGTCCTTTCTTTTATTTCAGTCCGATTTTCAGTACGGTTTTTATTTTTAAACTACACATCCCGGGTTTCCCCGGGACGTGTATCTTTTATTGTTCACAAAGCTGATTTTTATTCCCTCCGGCCTGCGGCAATGGATTTTCAGCCTGTATATTTCAGAATTTTATCACCTGGAGAATGATCTTATCCCCATGGATTTTCTGTAGGATATCTTACGCCTGCCGGCTGATTGTAACCGATCTCTTCTACCGGAACGCCAATGTATTTGAATACCTCAAACAGAGCTTTTCCATAATGTCCGAAAGCAACTGCGCCGTGATGCGGATAGCCTCCCTCAATAAGAACGTGACGGTAGAAACGTCCCATTTCCGGAATCGCAAATACGCCGATAGAGCCAAAGGATCTTGTAGCAACCGGAAGCACTTCACCATGTGCAATATAAGCGCGGAGCTTGTTGTCAGCAGTGCTCTGCAGACGATAGAAGGTGATGTCTCCAGGCTGGATATCGCCTTCCAGAGTACCCTGTGTTACTTCTTCCGGAAGAGCTCTTGCCATGATCATCTGGTATTTCATCTCACAGGAAACAAGTTTTCCGGAAGCAGTATTTCCGCAGTGGAATCCCATGAAAGTATCTTTCAGAGTGTAGTTATATTTGCCCTCAATGGACTCTTTATACATATCCTTTGGAACAGTGTTGTTGATATCCAGAAGTGTAACTGCATCCTGGCTTACAACAGTTCCGATAAACTCACTTAAAGTACCATAAATATCAACCTCGCAGGAAACCGGAATTCCCTGTGCGGTAAGGCGGCTGTTTACATAACATGGAACAAAGCCAAACTGTGTCTGGAATGCTGGCCAGCATTTTCCTGCAATGGCAACATATTTGCGGTATCCTCTGTGCTCCTCAACCCAGTCCTTTAATGTCAGCTCATACTGTGCAAGCTTTGCAAGGATTTCAGGTTTCTTATTACCTTCGCCAAGCTCTTCCTCCATCTCTTTTACAACTGCTGGAATACGCTCGTCACCTGCGTGTTTGTTAAATGCCTCAAACAGGTCAAGCTCAGAGTTCTCTTCAATTTCAACGCCAATGTTATAAAGCTGTTTGATCGGTGCGTTACATGCAAGGAAGTTCAGCGGACGCGGTCCAAAGCTGATGATCTTCAGATTATTCAGTCCTTCGATTGCTCTTGCGATCGGCAGGAACTCATGAATCATGTCCGCGCAGTCCTCTGCGTCTCCAACAGGATATTCCGGAATGTAAGCTTTTACGTTGCGAAGCTGCAGGTTATAGCTTGCGTTCAGCATACCGCAATATGCGTCTCCACGTCCCTGACAGAGATCATTCTGTGTCTCCTCTGCTGCTGCGATAAACATTTTCGGTCCGTCGAAATGCTTTGCAAGAAGTGTCTCGGAGATCTCCGGACCAAAGTTTCCAAGGTATACACAAAGAGCGTTGCAGCCTGCTTTTTTGATGTCTTCAAGAGCCTGAACCATATGAATCTCGCTCTCTACAATACAGATTGGACATTCATAAATATCCTTTGCGTCATATTTCTTTGTGTAGGCCTCAACAAGAGCTTTTCTTCTGTTTACAGAAAGGCTTTCCGGGAAACAGTCTCTGCTGACTGCAACGATTCCAACTTTTACTTCTGGCATGTTATTCATGATTTTTTCCTCCATTTTTTCTGTTATTTATTGGTTTATAGTTGTTTTTATACGACTGCGTATAAGTTTTATAAATATCTCTTTATAATTTTCTTTTTATAAATCTTCTGATTTTTCTGATGCTGCATCCTTATTCAATTGTGATATTTTCACCTTTCAGCCCATTAAAAGCTCCCTCAATTCCAGCTTCCTCATGAGCGATCAGCCATTTATTTTTTGCAGTAATAAGTGCGTCCTCTCCTGTTTTTTTCAACTGGAAATTAATCTCCGTATTGGTTCCCTTCGGCAGAACAACCACGCACTGGAATCCGCTTTCTTTTACATTGCAGGGCGCATAATGCAGTGTTGTGGCATACACCTCAATGGCTGTGCCTGCCGGTACAAGAAAAGCTTCGATTTTTGATGTATCGTATGTAAAATCATCCTCAATATCCTTCTGTTCTCCGATCAGAAGAACCAGATCTGTGGCTGCAACATTGATCTCAGAATTTCTGTGATATTCTACTGCATTCAGTTTTTTGTTGTGTCCGTTGCAGTATCCGATCTGAATCGGCAGTCCGCCGTAGGCTCTGTTCTGAAGCTCTTTTGCCACATCCAATGCCTCCAGCTCATCTACAGAAGGAACGTAAATCACATCTTCCGGTACTGGCATATGCTTCATTTCTTTTAAAAGACCGGTGAAGTCATATCCCTCCAGAACTTTTCCGTATTTTCGGAAAGAATCATCTGTTACATTCTGAATTTTCATTGTAATTCCTCCTTACAACTTCCATGAAAGTCCCATTGCTCTCCGGTGCTCTCATTCATTGAAAAAAGCATACCACAGTCCGGTATGCTTTTCGCCGCTTTTTTTATCTGATTTATAGCATTTTTTTGACATTTTTATTTAAAGCTGTCAGTTTCCTGCTCAGCTGCTTTCTGCTTTTTTTCACGCTTCACCTCACTTGGAAGCACCCCGTACCGCTTTCTGAAATCCTTGGACAGTCCACGGCTGCTGCAAAACCCGTTATCCAGGGCAATCTGACCGATTGTATGATCTGTATTCAGAATATCCCGATAGGCATAAGAGGTACGGATATCCTGAAGATAAGTCTTAAAATTGACTTTTGCATACTCCCTGAACATTCTTGACAGATAAGCGTCTGAATATCCGAACATTTCTGCCAGGTCTGAAAGCTTCAGCTCCTCTCTGTAGTGTTCTCTCATATAAGTGGTAATTCTGGAAAGAGCATTCAGATGCCGGTTATGACGAAGCTCCTTCTCCTCAACCTCTGTTACCCGATACTGAGTAACCAAAAGATAAAGAAGCTCATAATACAGAGAAATCGTGCGGAAATCGTATCCATTCCGCTTTTCTGCATACACATTATAAAGTCTCTGCACCAGAGAGATCAGCCGCCTGTCTGACGGATTGCCGCTGTCCTTTCCACCGCGCACACCGCCCTCAAACCGGATAAACTGCTGGGCTGTAAAATACCCTTCAAACTGCCTGAGAGGTATCTGGATCACTGCGGTTTTATTCGTCTTTAATGCATGAACTGAATGGATTTCATTGGCATTCACTATGAGAAGTTCTCCTGCATGAAGGGGATATTTCTCATGATTAATATAAAAAAGTAGCTCTCCCTCCATAACAGCAAAAATCTCTATAGAGGTATGCCAGTGCTTTTCTCTTATATAGTTCCCCCTGCTCCCCTCAAAAAGAAAAATCTTAAAGGGCAGCCCTTCATTGGGAATGATCAGTTCGTGCTGAAACTCCATACTCTCACCTGCCGTTTTCCAAAATATCTGCATTTATTTTATCATAAATCCACCTGCATTTTAACATATCAGAGGTTATATTTTTTCGTAATTCATCAACAAACAGGCTGCTGTCAGAAGAACCGGAGATATCCAGATAGCTCTCAGTCCAATATGAAGGGACATCACGCCTCCCATACCTGCTCCCACTGCAAAGATCAGAATAATCCCATAATAATGTACAGCTTTTTTCAAAGCTCCGGGCTTTTTATCTCTCAGATAAACAGCCAGACTTTCTGTTCCCGCCCGTAAATTTCCGATGCACATGGTACTGGCATAGCCATAACCGTGAACTTTTCGGAAAGTCTGAACCTGCATGGCGCAGGAAAAAGATACCAGCATAGTGGCAGCCATATTAAACTGTACAGGAATAAATCCCACCAGAAAAAGAATCGCAATTTCCAGGGCAACAATAATCTGCCGCCAGTGGATGCGGCTTCTGTATTTATATTTCTGCTGAATTCTCTCTGCCACAAATACTCCCATGGCAAAGGCAATTACAGGGAAGAGATAATGCAGGGCTTCCACCCACTTTCCCATCATAAAATACTGGCTCATAAGCACCATATTTCCTGTCTGCGCATTGGAAAAAACATGATCTCTTACATTATAAGTATAAGCATCCTGAAAGCCTCCTGACAATGCCAGAAGCGCACTGAGCCGGAATGTTTCTGATGTCTGATGCCTGATTTTTTCCACACTTTCCATCTCCCATCCGTATTTTTACCAAATAAAAACTGCCGCAAAATCAATTTCCCGGAAAGTATTTTTTCATCTTTCTGCAAAAAATACTTTCCAGTGATCCCGTGACAGCTTTTTATTTCTTATTTTTTAAAGTAGATATATCGGAAGCTCTTCTGTTACATGCACCGGTCCATTGACACTTTCCGGCTGTTTCGCCTTATCAGAGATAAATTTTGCCTGGATCTCTTCTGAATTGGCAGGAGTAAGTACAGAAGTCTTTACACTTTTTGCAGTCTTTGCCGCTGTGGTTTTTCTCGTTGTTGTCTTTTTGGCTGCTGTCTTTTTAGCTGCTGCCGCTTTGGTTACAGATGTTTTTCCTGATGTTGTCTTTTTAGCAGTTCCCGCTGTTTTTTCTGCAGATGAAACCTTTGTCTCTGCTGCTTTTACAGTTGCCGTCTTTGCCTCCGTCGTTTTTTTAACGCCTGCTTCTGCTGTCTTTGCTGCTGTAGTTTTCTTTGCGCCTGCGCTTGCTGCGCGCTTAATACTTTCCTTACCTACTGACACGTCTCATTACCTCCTCTGCCAACGCTGTATATTCTTTTGCACTTCTGCTGGATTTTTTGTACTCCACTACCGGAGCGCTGTTGTCCTGAGCCCATTCTACAGAACTGTCCACCCTGATAAAGGAATCAAACACATAAATTTCTTCCAGCTCGTGTAAAGTTTCCATTGTCTGTTTAAAATAGTTTTTACGGGTATCCACTTTTGTAACTGCAATTCCCGCAACCTTCAGTTCCGGCGCAATCTGCTTTACCTCGTTCAGGAAATCAAACATATTTGCCAGACCGAACATTCCCCAGGGACTTGCCTCCACAGGAACAACCACCTGATCCGATGCACACAGGATATTCATGACCCAGCCTCCCAGCGTAGGCGGCGCATCGATCAGAATATAATCATAAACGCCCGAATCTTTTATGTTCTGAAGACATTTTTTTAAGATAAATTCTCTCTGCCATTTTGTAAACAGCTCATACTCAATAGAACTCATCAGAGTAGAAGAAGGAATCAGATCCAGGTTCTCATAATCCGTATGCACAATATAATCTGCCAGATCCTTCTGCTCTCTTATTGCATGATAAAGATTCTTGTCGCCTGCTGCCTGTTCCAGCACCCAGTCCTCGGAAAAAAAAGCCAGTGACAGATTTAACTGCATATCTCCGTCAATCATCAGAACCTTTTTTCCGGCCCGGGCCATTGCCGCGCCAATATTGGAACAGGTGGTAGACTTGCCGCTGCCGCCCTTATTATTTGTAAAACAAATGGTTTTTGTTTTGTTCATAACATTCCCCCATGTCTGTGAAACCTGTGGAGCAAAATAGTCCTGTGCCCTCATTCTTTCTTTCACTGATTTACATTATACGGGTTTCTCCGACAGTTTTCAAGGCAATTTGCCGATTCCCACAGGGTAATTCATTTCATGCCATTCTTCGCCTCCCCATGTAGAATTGGCAGCTCCCTTATCCTGAAATCCCATTTTTTCATACATAGGTACTCTGGAATCCAGACAGGTCAAAAGTACCATGTCTTTTTCTTTTTGCACCATTCTGCAAAGATACCGATACATAAGCGCTCTGGCAAGCCCCTCTCCCCGATATTCAGGAAGAACCGCCAGTCCAAGAAGCATTATCGTTTTTCCTTCCGGAACATGAAGCTCTGCGTTTGTAAAAAATTCATCCCTGAACGTTGTCTCATCTGTAGCAAGACCATTTAAAATCCCTGCGATTTTTCCTGTTTGTCTGTCAACTGCCACAAGAAAATACTCCGGCGCCTTTGTAGCACGTTCTACCATCATTTTTTCAGAGCAGGCCTCACTTGGAGGAAAACAAGCTTTTTCAACCCCTGCTGCTTCTACGGCTTCTCCTAGTCTGATCTCTCTCAGTTCAAATCTGTCATCCAGGTTTATTTCTGAAAGATACTCGTTTTTCAGCATCTTCTGTTCCTCCCCTGTCTCTTTTTTAATCTCTTTCTGAATTTCATTTTCTTTTATATTCGCATTCTCTGCCATTCTGGTTTTCATGATATCCTCCCTGCTTTTAATCCTGCGTCAAGATTCAGTATATTACTGCTCACTCCATTCACAGTAACCTGGTCAAATGCCTCCTGCACAGTAACTTCAGTACAAATTAAAATACGAATTTTTCTGTTTTGATTTGCCGGGATACTCAGCATTTATGTATGATCTTCCATGTTGTATAATATTAGAATACTTCATAGTACAAGGCTGAATCTCTGAGCTTTCTGTCCCAATCAGTCTAGCACATAGAATATAAAATTTCCAGACATGACCGCAGCCCTAGGGAGAGTTTTTATCTTTTATCATTCACCGTTTTACCTTCCAGTGGTCGTACAGAATATATTTTTTCCTGCCAGATAAAAACGGCTTCCGCTTTATTTACGGAAACCGTTTTACCTGTCAGATGACTTCTATTTTAAATTCTTTTTTCAGTACTTCTCTCAGTTCCTCTCCTGAGGAAAGGGTAACAATCTTCTTGCCTTCCTTTTCGCGAAGTGTAACCTGATTTCCTTCTACAGAAAGAGGGCCGTACTCTGTCATTCTGTGCACCACTACCTTGTCATAAAACATGGCTCCAGGACTGCACATTGCCTGATTTGCCGGAGCAAAATCAACAGGAGCGCTGGGAAATTCTGCCACCATAAATATTTTTATGCCTGATTTTTCCCTGTTTTTTTCTCCCTTATGCCAGAAATTCAGCCATCCTGCACATTCTCTTTCAAAATAAAAGCTGCCAAAATCAGTATGAGTAACAGCGCCCGGCTCCATAAGAGCAGCCCGGACACAGGCAATGCCTCCATAACCCACATCACAGAAATATTTTTTACCGTCAGCACAGACCACACTGGCTCTGTGCGTAGGCATCCGAAGCCCCGGACGCCTGAGAACCCGGCAGGCAACAGGATACGCCTGATATCCGAGTCCCCTCAGAAGGCCCAGAAATAATGCATTCAGCTCAAAACAGTAGCCGCCTCTTCTGCCCTGAATGATTTTTTTATAAACAGTATCCAGATCAGTTTGGATCAGCTCATGGGTACGTACCAGATCCAGATTTTCAAAAGGAATTTCTTCCAGATGTCTCCGGATCAGCCTGTCCAGAAACTCCAGGGTACACTCTTCCTGTGGAAGTTTCAGCTTTTTCAGATAAGCAGCGCACTGCTTCTGGTTTAGCTGCTCAAAGGATTCTTCAAGCATATAACAACTCCCTGTTCCGCCCGTTTTTTATAATACAGCCGTTTCTATGTGAATTTTCTTTCAGAATACTTACTATGCGGCAAGCTCTCTTGCTTTCTTCGCGCAGGAGGCTGCATCCTCTGTATACGCATCTGCTCCGATCTCATCTGCAAAAGCCTGAGTAATAGGCGCTCCGCCAACCATTACCTTTACGTTCGGACGGAAAGCGGCTTCATTGATCAGCGCTACTGCTTCCTTCAGCGCAGGCATGGTTGTAGTAAGAAGAGCTGAACAGCAGATGATCTTTGTGTCTGGGTTTGCCTCGTATGCCTCCACGAATTTTTCTTTCGGAACATCAACACCGAGATCGATCACCTCAAAGCCTGCAGATTCCAGCATCATACTTACCAGATTTTTGCCAATATCATGAAGGTCGCCTGCTACGGTTCCGATAATTACCTTTCCCGCTGCCCCTGCTGCGCCTGTTGCAAGATGAGGTTTCAGAACCTCAACACCTTTTTTCATGGCTCTTGCAGCTACCAGCATTTCCGGTACAAAAATTTCACCGTTTTTAAACTTTTCACCTACAGCATCCATTGCCTTGATCATTCCGTCATTCAGAATTTCTGTCGGATCACAGCCTGCATCAAGTGCTTCCTGAACTGCATTTGCGATCACCTTTGCTTTTCCTTTTTCTACTAAAGCGTAAACTTCCTGAATACCTGCCATTTGAAACTACCTCCTCATTTTTATATTAAAATTAATAACTGTTATTTTTTCGGTCCGAAAATCCCTTCCCGGTATGCGCTGATGTATTCCATACAGTAATCATCCCGTCCCAGAAGCGCTTCTGTAGCATAAATCACGCCCATCATATCTCTGTTGGTGGGATCAAGGATCGCGCTGTCCAACCCTGCGTTCATTGCAAGAACCGTAAAGCCCAGATTCACCATCTTACGAACCGGAAGATTAAAGGAAATATTGCTGACTGCAGCTGTAATGTGAATGTCTGGATATTTTTCCCGAATGGTACTGATCACTTCCACATTCATGGCAATTCCATCTTCTGAGGTACAGAGCATTTCCACAAGCGGATCAATGTGCATTCTGTCCGGACTGATTCCGTACTCCTTTGCCTTTGCCATAATATTGTCAAAAACTCTCAGACGGTCTGCAGCACATTTCGGAATACCTGTATCATCAGAAAGCAGACAGATCACTTCCCATTTCGTATCCGCGATCAGAGGAAACAGTACGTCCATCTTATTTCCCTCACCGGAAACAGAATTGATAAGCCCCGGTCTTTTACAGTATGGAAACACCTGCGCAAGCACCTCCGCGCTTGGGCTGTCCACAGAAATCGGAAGATCGCTGACTTCCTGAATACAGTCGATCATCCACTTCAGGGTTTCTGCCTCTTCCTCCTCCGGAACCGAAGCACAGCAGTCAATATACGTAGCGCCTGCCTCGTCCTGCATTCTTGCCCTTTCTTTAATAAATTCCCCGTCACGGCGGGCAATGGCATCTGCCACAGCAGGAATGGAACCATTGATTTTTTCCCCAATAATTATCATGCGTAAATCCCTCCTACACTTTAACTGTTTTCAGTATAACAGAGGATACAGATAATCTCTATTTTCAAAATCGTCTATTTTCTTATTCATTTTCCTACAATTTGTATGAAGTATCTGAATACAGCTATTGAGCCCTGACACCATATAGGATATAATAAAAAAAACTGCTTTAAATGACACGGCAGTCCCGTCAGAAAGGAATCTTTTATGAAACTCAGCGCCCAGCTTATTGTATATCACCTTCGCCAGCATTTTTCTGTAGCAGCCTCTTCCTGGCTGTCTTCAGAGCCTCATCTGGAATATCCTGTGATCTATCAGGCTCCCGGGCCTCTGACCGGAGGAAAAATATATATCAGTGACGACCCTGACTTTTTGATCCCCTCCCATCACCTGGCTGAAACCCTGGTGATCCTCACCGGAAAATCCCGGTATCTGGAAGAGGATGACTATCCAAATTTGTGCATTTTGCAGGAAACCGTCTCTGCTGTTTCCGTGCTTTCATTTCTTCAGGAAATTTTCCTGAAATACGAAGAGTGGAATCAGGGTTTGTTTGATCTGATCCTGAACCAGCCCTCTGTTCAGAAGCTGATTGACCTCAGTACTTCTGTCATTCCCAATCCCATGACAGTCATAGGCCTTGACTTCACAGTGATCGCAACCGGAAATCAGCCTGACAATCAGCTGAAAGACGGAATCTTTGGCTCCACAGAAGAAACTCAGAATGTTGTCAACTCTCTGAAGCAGGACAGTAATTACGAAGAGGCTCAGTACCGTACCGGTTATTTTTATTATCCCGGAAACCATACTGCACCTCCGGCTCTGTGCGTCAATATCAGACGTTCCGGAAAAACCGGATACCGCCTTCTGATTCGCCCCGGAGAGCTTCCACTGGATGACACCTTTGGCTTTGTGGCAGAACATCTGGCATCTCTTATTTCTTATGTGCTGTCCACAAAGTCTGTGGCAGAACACGATACCCTGTACCCTCTCCACCGGATTTTTCATAATCTCCTTACCAATTCCAAAGCAGACTATGTGGAGGTCAGTCACCAGCTTACAGAAAATGGCTGGCTGTCCTCCCATTCCTATCAGTGCATTCTGATTAAAACAGGAATTCTGGACTGGAAAAATCTGACCCTAAAATCCATTTGCAGTTATGTGGAAAATTTTATTCCGGCTGCCTGTGCAGTGGAGCACAGAGGAAATGTAGTTGTATATATTAATCTGGATTTGTGCGACTTTACACTGGATGAAATTTCTCAGAAGCTTGCCGGTTTTATCCGGGACAGTCTGTTGATCGCCGGTTACAGCAGAGTGATGCTGGGACATTTTAATTTTCAGAGGCAGTATGTACAGGCTTCTATTTCCATTCAGACAGGCTCCCGCAAAAATCCAACCTCCTGGATCCATCATTTTAATGATGTTGCACTGCCTTATATTCTGGAACAGATCACAGGAAAGCTTCCAGCCTACATGATCTGCCATGAAAAACTTCTTCAATTAAAATATCAGGATGAAAGCGCCGGCTCTCAGCTTTATGAAACTCTGAGGGTTTATCTGCAAAATAATCAAAGTGCAACAAAAACGGCTGCGGCACTTTATATTCACCGCAGCACGCTTCTTTACCGTATTGAAAAAATTGAGGCAGCCTTAAAATCCGATCTCACGGACCCAGATGAGCTGCTTTACCTGATGCTGTCCTTTTATCTGATGGATCAGGAAGAAAAATCAAAGAAATAGCAGGAGGTATAGGCGATCGTTTTTGGACCGTAATAATATTTTACCTGGTTTCCGGAACAGATATCACTGACCAGGATCCCGTAGGCCTCCATAGATGAAATTCTCCGCTCCGGCTGCCTGCAAGGACTGTCCGGGTATGTACACTCTCTGCACAAGGTACAGGTTCCTGCTCCCAGAGGAAGAAATCCGGGAGCTATTTTACGGAGCTTTTCCGCTGTTTCAAGAAAAGTTTTTTTGTGGCGCTCTTCTGTATCTTTCATGCCTTCCCAGTCCATACTGTCCTCTATTTCTCCAACAGTCTGCACAAGAATTCCGGTCTTATAGCTGAGAAGCTGCTGCCTGCACTGATCAAGAGTTCCGCAGCCGGGAGGGCAGGACCAGTTCCTGTCATATTTTCCACAGTTTCCATTGCGGCACATATCCCGTACCTCATCCCTGAGTTCTACCGTATCCATACTGATTTTTCCTGTATGGGAAAAACCGGCTGCCTCTATGATTTCCATTATTCTGTCAAGCTCATTCATGTTCTGATTCCCCCGGAAACTCCATTTCTTCTACATAAATCTCCTGAAATCCCATATCAAGAGCAAGCTCCACAAACTCAGCCTTTTGTGCCAGAATCCGGCTCCGCTCAAACTGTTCCCGATTCACAGCAACCATACAGGCTCCCTCCCCGGCAGCATTTCCTATGGAGGTGATCCTTGTCTGAAGTTCAGGAGGAATCATTCCAATGGCACAGGCGCTGGCAGGATCAAGATAATTGCCAAAGGCTCCGGCTATCAGAACACGGCTGATATCACTGACCTTAATCCCCTTCTTCTCGCAAAGACTTCGGATACCTGCCGCAATGGCAGCCTTTGCCAGCTGAAGCTCCCGGATATCCTTTTGATTCAGAAATACCCGGTCAGTAAAATGATACTCCTTCTCCAGTCTTCCTGTCTCATCAATTTTTCCCAGTTTCAAAAGACAGGCAGCCCCATCCAGAAGACCGGAGCCGCAGATTCCCACTGCCTCGGTTTCTCCGATCACATGGCAGATTGTTTCCCCATCTTTTACAGTTACATGGTCAATGGCGCCTTTGCTGCCCCGCATACCACAGGTGATCTTCGCTCCTTCAAAGGCTGGTCCTGCCGCTGTAGAACAGGTGATCAGCCCGTCTCTGTTTCCCAGAACTAGCTCTCCGTTTGTTCCGATATCCACCAGCAGCGTCATTTCTTCACAGGCATCCAGATCAGAGGCCACCAGGCATCCCACAGTATCTGCGCCTACAAAACCGCCGATATTGGGAAGCCACCAGAGCTGCGCCCGGGGATGTACATGAATGTCGTACTGGATAACCATAAGCTCCTGCGCTTCGGTAACTTTAGGCGTATAAGGCGCCAGAGCCAGCGTATCAGTGGGAATCCCCAGAAACAGATGATGCATACAGGAATTTCCCACCATAACGATTCTCACAATATCCTCCGGGTTCCTTCCCGCCCCTTTTGCCAGTTCTCTTAAAAGTATGTTTACTGCATTGCGGATACAGCCGCTTAAAGCCTCTCCGCCGTTATTCAGCGCATAGCTGCATCTGCTGACCACATCTGCTCCAAACTGTCTCTGAGGATTCAGAATACTTTTTGTTCCAATCAGCTCTCCGTTTGTTCCGTCCAGAAGATACGCCACTACAGAGGTAGAACCAATATCCACAGCGCTGAGAAGCGGTGTATCCGTGCCTTCCGGAAGATTTCCGGGGGAAAATTCTGCCTGTCTGCCGCTTCCCTGTGCAAGGATCTGAGCCCGCTCCCCTTTTTTATTTCCTGTATACACTGTCATATCTCTGTCTACTGCCGTCTTACATGCCAGCACTTCTTTTCCGTCGATCACCACTTTGCACTTTCCGCATTTTCCATTTCCTCCGCAAAAAGCATCCGGAGTCATTCCTGCTGCGATCTGCGCCTCCAAAACCGTGGTTCCTGCCTCTGCCAGGCAGGTAAGCTGTTCATCTTCAAAGGTAATTTTATATTTCATCTTGTCTTCACTTTTCTGTTCTGTTATATCTGTCAATTTCATCGTCAATAATCGGGTCAACATGAGGGAAAAGACATCCCGGTCCGCCATAAGTAATACATGGGATAAAATGTCCTCCCGGAGCATATTCCTCACAGGCTCTTCTTACTTCCCTGCGTATCTCCTCCTCTGTGGAATCTGCTCTGTCCACAATGGATGCGTCGATTCCTCCCATCAGTGTCATCCTTCCTGCAAGCTGTTTCTGAAGCTTCGGAATATCATTCTGAGGAAGAACTCCCTGCCACACGTCAACGCCAAGCTCCACCATATCCTCTACGACAGGTTCCATAAAGGAATCCCCATGATGGATGATGATGACTCCTTTTTCTTTCATATATCCATAGGTTTTTGCATACTGAGGCTTAATAAACTCTCTCCATGTTTCCGGGCTTACAAAAAGCTGATTTTTGGAGCCCCAGTCATCATGAGAAAGCATCACATCCGGATGAAGATTATCTACAATCAGTTTCATATACTGATAGCGATACTCTCCAATAGCATTACAGAGATCCATCATATCTTCCGGCTCCAGAAGAAAATTCATCAGCATATCCTCAAATCCCATAAGAAAGTGAAGCCGTTCAAACACTCCTGTTGGCATAAATGCCATAAAAAGCTTTCCGCTTTCCCGGATTTCCTGAGCTTTTTCCTTAAATGGCTCCCAGAGAGCCGGATCTGAACAGTTTTCCAGAAGCTCCGGCATTTTCAACTGCTCCTTCCATTCACAGATATCACTGATCACCTTATTGCTTTCTGTTACATGAGGCATTGCTGCAAGCTGATCTGCCGGCCAGAGGATCTCTGTACCAAACCTGTCTTTCATTGGCTCCATACCACGGTGGCGATTTCCCCGGATATAAGTGGATGCCGGATTGGGAGGATAAAATCCAAGTCCCTCATACTGTTTTAAAAGCCGTTCCGGTTTTCCGTCCTTTTTAATTGTTTCCAGAAAAATTTCTTTTGCAGTCATATTCTCTCCTCCATTTCCTGATGCTGATATTTTTATCTGCAGTACCCGGCAGTACATCTCCGGGACATTTTTTATGAAACAGAAACTCCAAATCGTTCTTCATTATATCGGTTGATCTCATCGATCACAATTTCTTCTACATGAGGATAAATCGTTCCCGGTCCGCCGTAAGTGATCCCCGGCCAGTAGCCTTTCAGGTTTCCATACTCTTCACAGGCTCGCCTTGTCTCTTTTCGGATTTCCTCCTCTGTGGCATCTTCCCGGTCAATAACAGAATCAATTCCGCCCATCAGAAGCATCCTGTCCCCTACCTTCTGGGAAATCGCTGCAATATTGTTGGTGTTCAGAACTCCCTGCCAGATATCTACGCCGATCTCTGCCATATCCTCAACAATAGGCTCCAGATAGGAATCTGCATGATGCATTACAATTACTCCCTGTGAATGAAGATAATCATAAAGTCTTCTGTACGGCTCCTTAAAGAACTCTCTCCATACCTCCGGCGACATAAACAGGCTGTCTTTTGCTCCCCAGTCATCATGGGAAACAATACAGTCCGGATGCAGATGCTCCACAACAAGCTTCATATAGGTAAGACGGTATTCACAGATCACATCTATCAGCTCATGCATTGCCTCCGGCTCCAGCAAAAAGTTCATCAGAGTATCCTCAAACGTCATCAGCATATGAAGCTGCTCAAAAATCCCGGTTCCCATTACTACCATGGTAAGGTATTTCTCCTGGTCGATCTTACTTTTTGCTTCCAGAACTTCTTCCCAGCCTTCGGAGCATTTTCCTGTCAGGTCAGGAACCTTCACATACTTCTGCCATTCCGCCACATCCTTTATCACCTGATTCTCTTCTGTAACATAGGGAATTGCCGCCGGAGCATCCTCCGGAAACAGAATCAGAGTTCCCCACTGGTCATAGGAATTTGTTCCTCTGATGCGATTTCCGCGTATCAGCTTAAAGCAGGGATCTCCGGGGATTCCCCGAAACATGGTAAAGGAATTACAGAGACATTCCGGTTTTCCGTCTTTTTTCAGTGTTTCCAGCAAATTCTGTTTTGGTGTCAGCATAAAAGCCATCTCCCTTCTCCTGTTATCCTCTCTCCATAAGAAAAATCGAGAGTCTTAAATATAGATTTTTTATGGGCCTGGCAAGATGTTCATTATCAAGCCCTGTGATCTCCTTTATTTTTCTCAGCCTGTAAAACAAAGTACTTCGTCCCACATAAAGGTCTGAAGCTGTGGCTACGGTATTTCTTTCATTTAAAATATAAGTCATCAGTGTTTTATACAGCTCTGTCCGGTTCTCAGCATCATATTCCTTCAGCTTTTTTAATTCATATGCACAAAGCTCTTCCGGCTCAAATTCACTGCTGCAAAGGTCTCCGATATAGTCCATTACAATATCTCCAAATGTATAGGACCACATCATATCATTTTTCTTCCGGCAGTACTTCAGGGCTGTAGATGCCTGCCTGTAACAGCTTTCCAGATTAGTCAGATTATGAAACACATTGCTGAATCCTGCCTTAAACAGCCCGTCTCTTAAAATGCCTGCAATATCTGAAGTATAATGTCTGTTCAGGTTCCGGTTAATAATAATACAGACCCGGTTATGCATGCTTACAGCCTTGCTTCCCTGAACTCTGGCTTCCACATAATTACAGAGACTGGCTGCTGAGGATCCCGGATTTCCCTCCTGCTCCTCTGCGTCCAGGCGGATGCATACATAGGAGTCTTCTGTTTTCCAACCGCACTGTTCAATCCGGCTTGCAATCTCTGAATCAGAAAATTTCTTTCCCTGTATCATTCCCACCAGCATTACTTCCAGCGCCCGCTTATAAGTGTTTTCCATATGGCCCCGTTTTTCCAGAACATAACGTACCATTTCCGCCAGATATTCTGCGGATACAAGCTGTCCCGGTTCCAGAGAGCTGTCAATTTCACAGATGACCAGTCTTCCTTCATATCCTCCGTAGCTGCCCCAGATATTCACATAAATATCCCTGTAGCCTCTCAGATCTGCAGAAAAAATATCTGCTTTTGTAGTGGTAAGTGTTTTCAGATACTCTCTGTCTGTTTTGAACTCATTCAGCTCTTCCAGCGGAGTGATCAGAAGTCCTGTACTTTCATCCCTCTGCCAGTTGATCATTCCCTCTCTCCATACCGGACAGGAAATTACATTCAGTCTGGAATCATGCACAAAAACAGGATTATGAAAATATTCACAGCTTACCCTGCACAGATCGTCCACGCTTCCCTGACGGATCACTATATTTTTCAAGGTATCTGCCCAGGAACAGTGATACCGGAAAATATCCTGGCACACATTAAAAAGTTCTGTAAGCTCCGTTTCTCCTGGTATCCGGATAATGTTGTTTCTGCCGTTGTTCCACTTTTTACATTTATTCTGTTCAGCCAGAGGATCCTGAACAGATAATTTACCATTGTCCTGATCATTTTCGTTACTCTGGCTCTGATAACAATACTCTTTGTTCAGAGGATCCGGATTACATACATTACAGCTGCTTTTGTCATTCCGCTTCAGGCAGATATTTCTTTTATCTGAAATGTTCTCTCTGTCTGCCAGTATCAGAGAACAGCGGGTATCCGGAAGAATCTCCGGCTCCAGCTGATCTGCATCTGCAATATACACATAACGGGAATCCAGTTCCTTTCCCTTCTGGAAAAAACGCACTCCCTCCAGACATACTTCATCCTCTCCCGGATAAAATTCCAGATCCGGAAAGCTTTTCCTTATTCCGTCTGCCAGCATCTGCAGATTTAAAAGAAATCTGATATCTCCGTTATCCATCCTGCCTGACCGTCCTTTATCTGTTTATGAACGGGATGCAATCTCCTGCGCATACTGGTCAACCTTGTCCTTGGTAAGCCTAAATCCAAATACCAGCGCAACAACCGCAATAATAAGAGCCGCTGCCGGAATAATCATAAATCCAAGACTGATGGCACGCTTCAGTTCCTCAGAAGCTGCCGCCGGATCAATATCCGGACTGAAATTTCCCATTGCCAGACATGCAGAAATGATAATTCCTCTTGTCATAATAGAAACCTTCAGCGGTACGTTTTGAAGTCCGCTGATCCAGCCTGCTGCATTTTTTCCCGTTTTCCATTCGCTGTATACAATGGTATCACCATACAGGGCAGGTGTGCAAGCATAAGTAATGCCATATCCGAACATTGCAATACTCATAAGAACAATGACAACCATTACGTTATCATACATCAGGAAAGAGATGATCAGAAGCACAGCCTGGATTGCCATAACCCCAATAGTTGTTGTCCTTGTGGTAAATTTAATGCTTAATGTCTTACTTAAATAAGCTCCGATCACACAGAAAATATTAGTAACCAGAATATAGGTAGAAAGCATTCCCTCGTCACCTGCTATGTAGGTAAAGTAATAAGCCGCCACTCCCATTAATACAAAGTTAAACATAAACTTGGCAAGGTCAGCGATCAGAAGGGCGATCAATGGAGGGTTCTGCAAAAGGGCCCGGATCAGATCCATGCCGCCTGTTTTATCCTTTGCTACCTTTTTTCCTGTATTCTCTGCCATCTGAACTGCTTCATAGCCGTCAAACATTTTAAAGTGTGCGTAATACAGCACTGCCATAATACATCCAAGCACAAACGCTGCTGCGCCGTACTGATTTACTTCGCCAATGATTCCTGCCATTACTGCAGCAAGGCCGGGACCTACGTAAGAAAAAATAACCTTTGAAAAATTGGCCCAGGCTGCTCTTGTAGCAGAAAGCTGCGATCTTTCCTCCGGCGTTTTGCCTGCCACTGAGATCATAGAAACATTGGCAACATACGCAAAGTTCCACGCCACATGGCTGGCAATGGCAGCTATAATGATGATCACAGCCGAAACCATTCCGTCGCCGATCTTTACAAACTGAAATGCATAAAGAAATGGAACCAGCCATGGAATAGCGATCAGCCAGGAACGGTAGCGTCCCCACTTCATAGGTTTGATGCTGTTCAGAATGGCCCCGTAAATCCAGGAAAGCAGCGCATCCACAGCGCTTGCCGTTGTGGTGATAAACGTAACCATTGGAAGGCTGAACCTGGCAAGGTTTGTGAGAAAGAAGCTGAAATAATAGCTTTCAATATTTGACATCAGAGTAAATCCACAGTCCCCCACACCATAAAACTTTTTCAGCGCGCCGCTGAGTCCCTTTGTTTCCTGTTTTTGCTCCTTCATAGAGAAATCCCCCTCTCCTTTTCTATTTCGTTTCTGCAAGTCTGATACGGCTGTATCTGTAAAGCTCCTGAGCAAGATCTACTTTCCGGTCAGGCTTTTCATCCTTCAGGCGGCAGGCAAAACGTCCGCTGACTCCCAGCTCATCCACTCTTTTGTGAACCTCTGCAACAGCTTCCTCATCACTCATATCAGCCGGGATCACAAATAACGTACACTGGGCCAGTTCTTTTCCGTATTGATCCATAATAGCCTTTTTGTCATTGGAGGAATCCTGTCCCTCCCATGCGTCAAATCCGGCTTCAATGATCAGAGGCATCAGAGAACCGATACATCCGCAGGAATGAAGACAGATATACATTCCCATGTCATGAGCTGCCTTTGTGACCTTTTTGTACTGAGGCAAAAACAGTTCCTTATAAATCTGCGGTGAAAAGAAGGTACTGATCTGAGTTCCCATATCATCATGGAAGAGAATCATATCTGTATGATAATATTCCTTTGCAATCTTGATCAGTTCAATGTGCCATTCTGCCAGACGGTCATAGAACTCTGTAAGGGCTTCCGGTTCCTCCAGAAGATAACAGAACGCATCCTCAAAGCTTGTAAGATCTGCCGTTCTCTCAAAAAATCCATTTACAATGATAAAATAAGTCAGCCTGTCCTGGGATATTTTTCCTTCATATCTTTCTTTGTAATCCTTTTTCCAGTCTATGGCGCGCAGATCCGGAAATTCCAGAGATCTCCAGTTAGTAATGTCATCCAGCCTCCGGGTTCCCGGCTTCACCATAGCCGCTCTTGTCAGAGGCTCATACTCCCATTCAATGCCAAACCAGTCTTTTCCTCCAAAATTCCTGGCCCGGGCATCGTCCATTACAAGAGGCTGCAGAGCATTATTTTCCAGCGTCTGATTTGGAACCCATAAAGGTTTTTCTCCCCGCAGCATACGAAGCATATTCTCTTTCGGAGTAATGGGATAATTATAGCTTACTGCTTCTGTATCCTCTCCCCCGTAAATACCGAACTGGGTATGCTTTCCAATTACCCTCAGCTCATCCTCGTTAAATGCAGCTTTCATAGTATCCTCCCTTTCCGCCCTTTAGATTCTCAGCCACTATAGACGGACTGTTCAATCTATTTCGTCCATAAACTCCTCTTCCGAATCCCGGGCTCTTTTAAATTTTTGCTTCTTTCCCATAAGTTTCTTTAAAATATTTTTATTTTTCCAAATATCCGCTCACTATTTTCTGTTATTTAGACTGTATCACAGATAACTTTTTAAAATCAATATGCAAAAATAAAATAGACAGAATCGTCATAGATTCTGCCTGTTGTCAATCACTGTTGAACACAGTGTTCATATTATCTTTAATGTTTTACCTTAGCATCTGATTATGTTTTTTCCTCTTACGCTGATAACCTGTTCCATTCTTCTGTTCTCGTCACTCAAAACATTTCTTCAGGGATCGGAACAGTACCAGAACAGCAATTCCAATTAAAATATGGGAAATTCCCGCAAAGCCTGAAATCATGGCGTCTGCCGCCTTTGTAAGCTCTGCCCCCTGAACCTGAACAACGCCTCTTACAAGAAGCATAACTGCCATAAACGGCAGGGAAATATTATAAAGGATAAAAAATTTCTTGAATGTACTCTGCTCAAATAATTCCGGCTTCTGACAGCCAAACAAAGCTATAATAAGAAACGCAAACATTCCAAGCACAAACAAATGAGTATGAACATAGCTCAGAGCTGTTTCTCCTGTATATCCGTTAAATTTCGTAAACTCTCTGTAAAACACTCCTGCTGCCGCAGCAAGGATAAAATAGATCATGGAAGTATTTAAGATTTTTTTCATTCCTGTTTTCCTTTCTCATAAGTAATCAATTCAATTTGAACATGGTTCATTATATGAAATCAAACTTATTTTGTCAAGTATTTATCAAAAAAATAATAATGCCAACATAAACGTATAAAATAAAAAGAACCTTGAAAAATCAAGGTTCTTTTGGTTGTTAGCGTGCGTTAGAGGATTCGAACCCCCGACCTTTTGGCAATTCCTCAGTAATAAAATCTGTTTTTTTTCTCACTTTTTTATCCTCTGATTTCCGAGTAACACTTAAGGTAACACTCAAACAGCCCGAATAGATTTATTGATCTCCGATAAAACTTGAACCTTTTCTTTTTCATCCATTATATCAAACGTATAATATTTTTCATTCACTTGAACTGAATGTCCTAACATAGCTGCCGCTGTTGCTACTGGTACTCCCCGGCTACGCAGATTAGAATTTAAGGTTCTACGAAATATACGTATCCCCTGCTCTCCGTTTATATTGACATTTACTTGACGACACTTAGCCTTAGAACAATCAGAAATTACAGGAGCGTGTAATCTTCCATTTTCATCAGCGAATACCCACTCACAATAATACCCATATTTTTTCTCAATGAATTTCAAGTTTTCTAAAAAATCTTTTATCTCATCTGTAAGCGGAAAAAATCTGTAATGCTTATTTTTTGTACGATCAATCCAGTACTCCTTTCTATCTGAAGTATATTTCTCTGAAAACTCGATAACGATACGATTTTCTTCCACATGGTCCCACCTCAGAGCCGCAATCTCTCCTACTCTCATTCCTGTTAAACTTGCAAACTCGACTGCATATGTCGGAATATAATTCGGCTTCTTTTTGTGATCTTCATTAAACTGAACCTGCAATTTTTTCATATCTTCTTCCGTTACCAATCTTTTTTCTACCGGCTTATATTTTTCATAACAATAACGGTAAAAATCTTTAGCTTTTATAAATTCTGCTGGGTTTGTAACAATGATTCCTCTCTTCCGAGCATGAAAAAATGTATTGGAGATATATCCAAACAGTTTTCGCGTTGTCTCATTTGACAGTTTATGTTTTTTAATTGTTTCACACATAAAAATATTGATATCGTCATCTGTAATTGCAGTTACATTCTTTTTTGCAAATTCACTCTCATCAAAAAAACGCACTCTATCAGAATCATATTTTAGAGCTGTATTGACAGTCACCAAACGATCCTGAACTATTCTCCATTGCTTATAGATGTCCATAAATGTTTTCTTTTGCTCTTCTTTATTCCTCCCCTTCCAGTATTCTATAATCACATCCTGAATTTCCTTTTCCGTATTTCTTTTACGCAATGCCTTTCCACGTTTCTTCGTTTTATCCGGGATATAAGTATACCATTTTCCATCAGTATCATTTTTCCATATAGAATACGGATGCTCTTTAAGAATCTGTTCTCTCTGCTTCATTTCTAACATTTCTCTTATTCTTGCACACTCTATTATATTCTTATTTTCTTCTGATTGCAATATTTCTATATATTCTAAAATATCAATATATTTATTCGATAAATCCTTATATTTTCTATTATAATCATTAAAATCAATTATTTTATTATTAAAATCCATGGTACTTATTGTCCTTTATTGTCCTCCTAAATATTATCACACATATTATGACATTTTATTTTTTTCTCCGGCAGCGGACGCGCAGAAAAACTCCATATGCTTTCTTCACTATTCCTGCTGCCTCTTCAATGTATTTCCTTCATAAACGGGTACAAACTGCACCTATCATGATCTCAGCTTTCGAAGTAAGCTGCAATAGCACGCTTTATTTCGATTATTGCTTTTTGGACTTGATTGGATGTATAGAAATCTGCTCCGTACTTTTTCTTAAAGTTCGTTGCCCTTATTGATGCATCTTTGACTTCTTGGAATTTTGAGAGTAATTCTACGAGTTGATTTTTAGAAAATATACAGTTTTTATATTGGATTAAAAAATCTGTAAGTGAACGAAATTCTACTGGAAATGCGTTCTTGCCAGAATTGTATTTTTGAATCAATGCTGTGTTATATTCCTGCTGTACCTTTGGAATGTTTTGGATTGCTTTATCGAACCTTTTAAACCAGTGTTCTGTGAACTCATTTTTTAAATCCGTGCCTGACATTCTTTTGCTCCGCAGCTCAAAACGGCTATACGCTTTATCTCGGCCCCGGCTCTCCGCCGCTTTATCATAATTTTCCAGCTCTATATAACTGCTCTTTATGGCAACAGACAACTGTTTTTCTGTAAAAAGATTTACAGATCTATACATGTTCTGCACTCTGTAGGTGACTGCAAACATACTGATAAGATAGCGGTTCAGCTTTGCAAATCGTTCATAGTGTTCAGGATCACTGGAATCCAGCCTGAAATCTGCCCGGACAAGTTTGGGGTTCTCAATTCCAATCGAATCCAAAACCTCTGTCCAGCATCTCTGATATTCCTTAAAGGAATAAATGTCAGTAGAAATCTTGTCCAGATTTAACTTACAGGTAGTCACTATTTCGCCGTCACTTTTCCTACTGCTGCACACCAGTGTATCTTTGTAAGCTTCCGGGACGTCAATCAAACCTGATGTCTTAAAGGAAATCGTATGGATACTTCCGGTCAGGTGATAGGTATTCAATTTTTTGTTCATGATGTTTCTCCTCTGCTTTTTAGTACGAAAAGCATCCGCGCGCCCGCTTTTGTGTACTACATGATATCACAAAATATAAAATTGTCAAAAGCTGGTGAAACCCGAAATTATTTCAGCTTTTATATAGCTTTTTTGAATGTATGCTACAAATAGTTTATAAAATATTTATATTTATTTAATATATATTTTATATTTAAAACTAGTGTCCATGTTTTCCCCATATCATCTTTATAGAAAATATAATCTCTCTCCCCAGTTAAAAGTACCCCTGCTTAAAATTAAAAAATACACTTTAAAATTGACGCTCTTACTTCTCCAAAACCCTTTATTTACAGTACTTTGCAGCTTCTCTGTCCATGCAGTTGACAAATCGAAATGCCTATATATATTACGGAGTATCAGCTGATAAAACAGAACTGCAAAGGAGAAAATCATGAAGCCTTTAACAAACTACCAAAGAGTCTCACAGTATCTTGTAAAGGTATTTAAGCTTGTAAATGAGACTTATTTTAACAACAGTCTGGATATTCCGACTATTACTGTACAGTCAACCATAGGGGCATACGGACATGTTTCTGTTCAGAAAGTCTGGCACAATGAAGAGACTGCCACCCATGAACTGAATCTTTCAGCCGACTATCTGAACCGCCCCATTGAAAATATTGTAGCAACGCTTGTCCATGAAGCCTGTCACTTATACGCCATGCAGAACCATATAAAAGATACTTCCAACCATGGCGTTTACCATAACAAGCGTTTTAAGGCTCTTGCAGAAGAACGGGATCTCAAAATCACCAGACATGAGAAATACGGCTGGACGATCACAGAGCCCACAGAAAAGCTTCTGGACTTCTGTATTGAAAATCAGCTGGAGGATATCCAGATTGTAAGACAGAGTGCCTTCTCATTAATCGGTGCACCCGGAAAAACAGTTACACGAAAGCCCAGCAGCACCCGGAAATATATCTGCCCCTGCTGCGGTAATTCTTTCCGAGCCACCAAAAATATCAACGTCCTCTGTCTGGACTGTCATACACCTTTTATTCAGGCAATATAAACAGTAGTAAAACTAACCTGTAGGAGAAAAGTAGTAAAACTGTGAGTACCGCAGAGCTATTTCCAGTTTCCTACAGGGGGAAAAATAACGAACGTCAAAATTACCACAGGAGAATACAGTATGAAGAAAATATATGGCTACGCCAGAATCAGTACACCAAAACAAAATATTGACAGACAGGTTCGTAATATACAGTCTGTATACTCACAGGCATATATTGTCAGAGAAGTTTATACCGGGACAAAATTTCAGGGAAGAAAAGAGCTTGATAAGCTGCTGAATAAGATCCGGGCAGGAGATACCATTGTCTTTGATTCTGTTTCCAGAATGTCCAGAAATGCAGAAGAAGGATTTCTGATGTATGAAGAGCTTTTCAGACAGAGTGTAAGCCTAATCTTCCTGAAAGACCCCCCCATCAATACAGACACTTATAAAAAGGCTTTACAGGGCGGTATACCCACTACAGGAACGAATGTGGACTATATTCTGGATGGAGTGAATAAATATCTTCTGTCATTGGCGAAAGAGCAGATACGCCTTGCATTTGAACAGGCAGAGAAAGAAGTACAGGACTTACACCAGAGAACAGCAGAGGGCATAGAGACAGCCAGACTTGCAGGAAAACAGATCGGTCAGAAGCCCGGCACAAAACTTGTGACAAAAAAATCACTGGCTGCGAAAGAAATCATTCAGAGACACAATAAAAGTTTTGGCGGATCACTGAATGATGCAGAAACTATCACACAGGCAGGTATATCACGAAAAACCTTTTATAAATACAAGAAAGAGCTTTTAGCAAATAGTAATGAAAAAAATGAACAGGAGAGAGAATTATGAGAGACTGGAATCACAATGGTAAAAAAGATGGCTTCGATGCTTTCTGGGAGAATGAGATCAGCACAGCGGATAATATTCCTAAGAAACCTACATCTTCAAGAAACGACCGCAAAAAAAGAACTGATAAAAATGAGAAGATGTCAGAGTTCATAATAAATATAATCGTAATTGCCTTTTGGTCTGTAGTTTTCTTTATCTTATTTTCTGTTTTTTTCGATTAGCAAAAAATGAAAGCCTGAGCAGCACGATAACTGTTCAGGCTTTTCCTGTGATTCTGTTTTTAAAAAGTACACTTCAAGGTGATCGGAGTGGTATTCGTCGAAAAAGTACCGGGCAGATAAAATTCTGTAGTATTACAATAGTTTTTCTCGTCAGTATAGACTGTTGTAGTGTATATCTGATTAGTAAAAAATGTGAAAAATACTAAGTCTCAAAAAAACAGTGTATTATATCGTATTCATAGTTTGTGCGGTTATTTCCTTTTTTCGCTACATATATCACAGGTGCGATTTTTTTCACCTCTTATAGTGTTGTACAAAATTTTCGCATTGCAAGTTCTCCCACATGGATAAAGAGTCGCTTCGCTCACTACCGCGCTTCGCTTGGTTCTGCTACGCTATCGCTACGCAGAGTTGGATCTCTCTATAAGGATCTCTCAATAAAAAGTAAAAAGTGTGCAGAAATAAAACACAGAATCCACAGAATCCTAGAGCTAAAACTACACCTGCTGCCAATACAACAGCAACTACCGTAACTAATACACCCACTGCTACATCCTCTTTACCTACATCCGCATCCTCTGTTCAGATTTTTAACAATCCTGAGTTTGGAGATGTAAGAGTTGTAATGCAGGATGGAGAGCCTTGGTTTGTAGGAAAATATGTTGCAAACGATCTCGGGTACCGAAACGGTAGTCGAGATATTAACCGCCATGTAGATGAAGAGGATAGATACAAAGTTATGCTATTTGATGGTAATCAAGATAAGGAAACCATCATTATCAACGAATCCGGACTCTACTCTCTGATCTTATCCAGTAAGCTCCCGTCAGCTAAGAAATTTAAACGCTGGGTAACATCAGAGGTATTGCCTGCTATTAGAAAGACTGGCGGCTATGTGGATCAGAGCAGATCGGATTTATTCTATCTCATATAAAACCTCTAATCCCATATCAGGATGATATTTCCAACTAACTGTCAAATCCTCATAAGTTTTTGTTTGTAATCCGTCCATAGAAGATGTAGAATACATTTTTTGTGTTATAACATCGGGCAAACACAACAATTTATTGATATCTACAACATGATCAGATATGTAATCAAAATTTAAGTCTTCTATATCCATTGGATTAGAATCTATAGATAAGTATTTTTCATCATCTCCCAGTGTTATATAACCACCATCAAGAAGGTTATATCTTTCGTAAATATATCTAAATGGTGCGCGTGAAGGTTGAATCTCTGTGTCAAGTTTCATTTCAAAATCTGTTGTATATTCTGTTTGAGAAAAGCCTTTAAACTTATACGTTATTTGGGGCGCACTTGAAATATCTTCAATGTTATCAATAGAAAAACTAATTTCACCTGTACCATTTGTTATAGTACAAAAATCTGTTTTATATTTTTCACCATCTTGTAAAATATCAAAAAATAAAAATCCATTATATTTTTGATTCAATTGTATTTTTTGATTGAACTCATAATGGCTATTTTCTTCCCAGGAATAGGTCTCAACTTTATCATCAATTTTTCCCAATGTAACTTTGGGATTTTTTTCTGTGATATTGTATTCTGCAACTCCATCAATAATAAATTTATAATCAAGATTATCGTCTAAATCATCCTGACTTGCGTAATCAGTTACAATAGTTTCGGAATCGGTTATAACCTTCATATTATAATCTTGCTCATCATGTATAGAAATTACTTTACCATCATTATCTTCATAATGATAAAAAAGCATAAATGGATTCTTATTAGAAGTTTTGATTTTAATAGAAAATGCATCACCCGAACTATCGACAGTTAAATCCTCTTTTTTAAGAGATATTCCGGAATCTTCTATATTTTTAATTTCATAAATAGAAGTTATTTTATTTGAAAACTCATCTTCTTCGTTTTTATCAAATGAGCAACTAAGAGACCCCTCCCCTTTCCATATATCAGTACGATTATTTTCAGTAAAAAGAACATAATCTTTAGGCAAATTTGTCTTTATTTTCTGTTCGTATATTTTCTCTTCACTGGTTTCATAACATACACATGGTTCGGCATCAATTTTGATTTTATTTTTTCCTAACAAAGATGTCAGACTAAATATTGCAGTAATACCTAATACTATAGATATTCCAACAATAGCAGCTTTTTTAGGGGATATTTTTACGTTTTCTTTAGGAAGTATTATTTTTTCTTGCGCAGTATTTTCTTCTACTGTATTTTCTTCTACTGCATTTTCTTTACTGGTGTACTCTTCTTTCTTTAAATTTTTACATTGAGCAATTGGATAACCGCAATTTGGACATAGCATTGCCTTATCTGATATTTCTTTCCCACACTCTGGGCATTTCATTAAAGCCATAGTGTATTCCTCCTTTTTTTATAAATTATACTCAATATTTTAAGTATAGTCAACTTATTAAGTATGATAACCTATATTCAGGTGATAATAATGATTTCGTACAAACCATTTTATGAAACTTTACTAAAAAAGAACCTGACAGAATACCATCTGATTTATAAAGAGGGACTTTCCAGTAATACACTTTATCGAATGAAAAAAGGCTTACCAATAACAACTCGAACTCTTGATACCCTCTGTTTTATCTTAGACTGCGAAATATCTGATATTATTGTGCATGACAAAAGCTGCTGATCTCCCGGCAGCTTCTTTTTATTCTAATCTTCTTCCCATATTCCATCTCTTTTTAGCCGGGCGCCCAACTGCTGCCAATTCTGTTCCAACTCTTCTACTGTTTCGTTATAGTCCATCTTATCAATTTCTAGTCGTTCAATCCACTGCTCAGTTTTTTGTATCTGTTTCTCAGTTAAAAGTGTATGTTTAATCTCTTTCATGGCACCTAAATTTTCCCCATATCTCAATATTTCTTTATGACACAAGTATAGAGTTTATAACTCTAAAAATCAATAGAGTTTATTCCTCTGGGATAAAATAATAAAAAATTCCCGGGGGACACTAAAATGAACTACCTCACACGGATCAGAGACTTACGAGAAGATCACGATTACACGCAAACGTATGTAGCAAAGATTCTAAATGTCGGACAGCGCACCTATGCTGATTACGAACTTGGCAAAACTCGTATTCCGCTTGATTCTATGATAAAACTTGCTAAGCTTTATGATGTAAGCATGGATTATATCTGTGACCTGACAGAGCATAAGCATAAATTTCCAAGAAAATAATAAAAGCTCATACACTTTCTTTTAAGGCAGTGAATGAGCTTTTTATTTACAAGAATAAGAGAATCTCCTTTCCTCATTTTTTAGGTAACACCAGGTAACACTTTTGGTTCCTTATCAATCGTTAAACATAAAATAAAAAGAACCTTGAAAAATCAAGGTTCTTTTGGTTGTTAACGTGCGTTAGAGGATTCGAACCCCCGACCTTTTGGTCCGTAGCCAAACGCTCTATCCAGCTGAGCTAAACGCACATCCTTGCGACTTCCCTCGCAACAAAGAGTATTCTACATGATAACGTACTTTTTGTCAACACTTTTTTTAAAAAAAATTATTTTTTTCCAGAAGTTTTCCAGTAGAGAATTTTGCTTCCGTTTTTGAAGCTTAATTTGCGGCTCTGTATACAAAAAAGAGCTTCCCGGGGAGGTTTTATCCTGACTCCTTGCCAGCCTCCTCCCACAGGAAGTCCTTATATAAGCTCAGTTTCTTCTCAATGCTTCAATAGGGCTGAGTTTCGCGGCCTTTCTCGCAGGGTATATTCCAAAGAAAACGCCGACTGCACAGGAAAACAGAGTTGCAAACAGAATCGTACTGAGACTGATTCCGGGGCTGATCGTCATCTGCATACTTGTACTTATGACACTGCAGATTCCATATGCTCCGATAATTCCCAGGATAATTCCAATTACTCCGCCAATTACCGTAAGAATGGCTGCTTCTGCCAGAAACTGCAGCATAATGGAAGAAGTTTTTGCTCCAAGAGATTTGCGGATACCAATCTCCCTTGTTCTTTCTGTTACGGAAACAAGCATGATATTCATAACGCCGATTCCTCCTACCAGCAGGGAAATTCCTGCCACAAAGGAAATAAAGGCAGTTACCATGCCAAGCATCTGGTTCATGGATTTCATAACATCCTGGAAATTCTGGATCTGGAAGTAATCATCTCCTGCGCTCTGATGTCTTTTTTCCAACAGATGAACGATCTCATTGGCAACCTTCTGAGAGTCCAGGCTGGTATCCACCTGAACAGTCATGGAATAAAAGTAATCCACATCTCCTACCAGCTCATTCATTGCGGAATAAGGAATGTTTACAGTTACAGGCATGCCTTCATATGTATAGCTGACAAAGGTTCCATTTTCCTTCTGTGTGGTTACGCCTGCAATACGAAAGCTTTTTGTCACATCATAGCAGGTGATGTCAAGGCTCATACCGACTACGTCATCCGTGCCAAACAGTCTTTTTGCATCAGCATCTGAGATTACACATACAGGCTTGGCCTCTTCTACTTCCTGCTCTCCAAAATAATTTCCGTATTTCATATCCGCATTGTTTACCATTTTAGGATCAGGACCTTCTGCAGTTACCATAAGATTAAAGGTTCCTTTTCCAGTAACAGTTTCACCGTTATAGCTTTCCGCTACATTTACGCCTTCCACACTTTCCAGTTCGCGGACCGCATTGATATCTTCAGGAGTGATCCACTCCTGCTCTGTGATTGCGTCATCGCTGACATAAATGTAAACCTGACCGCCTCCGATATCACTGATCTCAGAATTCATCTGATTTTTTGTTCCCTCACCAATGGAAACAATTGCAATAACAGAAGCAATTCCGATAATGATACCAAGCATTGTCAGAAAAGACCGGCCTTTATTTGCGCGGATATTCTGAACAGCCATTTTCACATATTCATAAAATCCATTCATCAGGCACCTTCTCCCGTCACTGCGGCATCACCTGACGCCATGGCCTCTGCAGGCATTCCTTCCTGAAGTGTTCCAATATCCCTGATCACCGTATCGCCTTCTTCAATGCCTTCTGTGACCTCTATGTAATCATCAGAGCTCAGTCCGGTTTCGATATTCTTTCTGGCGATCACGCCGCCCTCAAGGACATAACAGAAAGATCCCTGTTTGCCGATATTCACAACCTCTGCCGGAAGAACAATAACATCTTCTGCTTTATTTGCCTGAATGGTTACCTTTGCATCTACACCAAGAAATACATTTTCATCCGGATGGTCTATTCTTACCCTTGCGGAAATCAGAGAAGCTCCCTTTTCATTCTGTGTTGCAATATGGCTGACAGATGTTACAGTTCCCTTATATTTCTTTCCTGCAAGAGTGATCTCTGCCTTCTGATTTTCCTGAATCTTGTCATAGTCATATTTGGAAATATTCACATCCACATCTACTTTGTCTGTATTCTGCAAAGTAAAAAGTTCCGTTCCCTGGGTTACTGTAGATCCCTCTACCACCGTTACTTTTGAAATAACCCCGTTAAAATCTGCAGTTACTCCCTTTTTTGCAGACTCTACCAGTTCTTTTGCAGACATTTTTTCCAGTTCGGAAAGATTATTGGTAATCTTCATCTTTTCCTTTTCTTCTTTTGTTACTGCATTGGGATCTGCCTCGGCAATTGCCTCCTGGGACGCAAGCTCTGACTGAAGCTCTGCCAGATCGCTGCTTGCCTGTTCAAGCGCTATTTCAATTCCGGAAGTATCCACTGACACAGTTCCTCCGGAAAGATCCCCGGAAGGCGTATCGCTGAAATCACTGCCGGTTCCGTCTGTCACCAGATCAGAAGCGCCTGTAAAGTCAGATAAAAGAGGAGCCGGCGGCATCTGAGTTTTGTAATCCTCATAAACAGCCTGAGCATTCTGGTATTCTACCTGAGCATTGCTTCTGTCCGCCTCTGCCTGCGAAAGGGCTTCTGTATTTTCCGGGCTCTGGTCTGCTGACCAGGCAGTAAATGCCATCTGATATGTATTCTCAGCCTGATTGTAAGCTGTAAGAGCCTGATCTGCTGCTGAATTCAGCTCATTCAGCCTGTTCTGGTATGCAGGAAGCGTCTCATTTTCATAAATTCTCACTGCTTCCTCATACTGACGCTGAATTTCCTGTTGTTTTTTCTCCTGGGCCTTTCTTGCCTCTTCCGCTTTTCTGGCAGCCTCTGCCGCAGCCTGAGCCTGAGCATCTGCCGTTACCTGAGCCAGCTGTGATTTCAGACCTGCCACATAATTTTTCTGCGCTGCCACCTGCTGCTCCAGGGAAGCAACATTTCCCTGGGCATCTTTTTGTTTCTTTACCGCTTTGTCAGATTTATTGAGAGTATTCTGCATATCAAGCTCCCCGGATTTTACATTCAGTTCAGCTTTTTTCTCTTCTCTCTCAAGATCTTTCATATTAAATTCCACAAGCTTTGTTCCGGCCTTTACAGTTTCTCCCTCTTTAAAGGAAACCTGGTCAACCTTTGCATTTGCTGGTGAAAAATACGTTTTTTCTTCCTCGCTTACAACTGTTCCGCTGGCCTCTACAGTCTGCTGCACATCTCCGGTTACAGCTTCCACAACCTCCACCTTCGGAAGTGTTTCCCCTTCTTTTCCAGAATTTCCCAAAACTGCGATCGCTCCAACTGCCACCACTGCTACTGCTCCAACTCCGATCACCAGCTTCTTCTTTGGCTTTTTCATAATACTTCCTCTCCTTTACCAAAATCCTGATTTATGGTGTCTGATTCTATCTTTCCATCCATGATTCTTACCACCCGTCTTGCCTGATCGGCAATCCCGTTGTCATGTGTGATAAGAATCACGGTCTTTCCGGACTGATGCATTTGCTTCAGGATTCCGAGAATTTCTCTGCTGGATGCAGAATCCAGATTTCCTGTAGGTTCATCTGCCAGGATAACCGGCGGTTTCGCCGCAATGGCTCTGGCTATTGCCACTCTCTGCTGCTGACCGCCGGACATCTCGCTTGGCTTATGCTGCATTCGTTTCTCAAGACCTACCATTTTCAGCGACTCAATAGCCAGCTTATGCCTTGTTTTCCTGTCAATGCCCCGGTATATCAGAGGAAGCTCCACATTCTCAATAGCATTCAGATTGGCAATCAGATTAAAGCCCTGAAAAATAAATCCAATCTCTCGGTTTCGAACCACTGACAGGTCATTGTCCTTCATGGTGGATACGTCCGTTCCATTCAGATAATATTTCCCGGAAGTAGGCACATCCAGGCAGCCCAGCATATTCATAAACGTAGATTTACCAGAGCCGGACTGGCCGATGATAGCCACAAACTCTCCGGTTTTAATTTCAAGGTTCACATGGTCCAGAGCGCGGACCTCGTTTTCTCCAGGATTGTAAATTTTACACAGGTCTTCTACCTTGATTAATGTATCCCCCATGATTTCTCCTTTTATACTCTCTTTTCCACGCCTTTATAAGCGGATACAATTTATTCGTTCACTTATAAAACGAAAAAAGACTTTTCAAAACTTCAAAATTCTGGCATTAAATTATTATTTTTGCCCAAAACAGCTTTTATGCGTCAAGTAAAAATGCTTTGTATGCTTTTTTTGCTTCATAAATATCGGCTTTGCTGGTTACTTCCCATGGAGCGTGCATACTCAGCACAGCCACACCGCTGTCAATGACTTCCATTCCATAAAGAGCCGCAATATAGGCAATGGTTCCGCCTCCGCCTACATCTACCTTTCCAAGCTCTGCAGTCTGGAATGCGATCTCATGATCGTCAAAAATCTTCCGTACTCTTGCAACATATTCTGCATTTGCATCATTAGAACCGGATTTTCCTCTGGCTCCTGTAAATTTGTTCAGAACAATTCCTCTTCCCAGAAATGCCGCATTTTTTCTTTCAAATGCTTCTGCATATGCAGGATCAAAGCCTGCGCTTACATCTGAGGACAGCATGCTGCAGTTTCTGAGAACTCTGCGCAGTGTCAGATCAGAATAGCATCCCATTCCTTCCAGAAGTTCTGCCACACTGTTTTCAAAAAATCTGGACTGCATTCCTGTTGCTCCTACGCTGCCAATCTCTTCTTTATCTGTAAGAAGACAGCAGGCTGTACGCTTCGGATCCTTCATTTCCAGCATTGCCAGGAAGGAAGTGTATGCGCATACGCGGTCGTCCTGTCCATAGCCCGTAACCATGCTTCTGTCCAGTCCGCAGTCTCTTGCTTTTCCCGCCGGAACTACCTCAAGCTCTGCAGAAAGGAAGTCCTCTTCCTCTACATCATATTTTTCTTTCAGGATTCTGAGGATATTTTCTTTTACAGCCTCTTTCTTTTTGTCGTCATCAAGATCTTTCAGCGGTCTGCTTCCAATGAGAATATCAAGATTTTCACCCTCAATGACCTCAGCTGCTTTTTTCTGAAGCTGTTTTCCTGCCAGATGGATCAGAAGATCTGTAATATAAACAACAGGATCGTTTTCATCTTCTCCTACTGTTACATTTACAACTGTTCCGTCTTTTTTGGCGATCACACCATGAATGGCAAGAGGAAGCGCAACCCACTGATATTTTTTTACACCGCCATAATAATGGGTATCCAGATATGCCATATCGGCCTCCTCATAAAGAGGATTCTGTTTAATATCAATACGCGGAGAGTCAATATGCGCCCCCAGGATATTCATTCCTTTTTCCAGCGGTTCCTGTCCGATATGGAAAAATGCCAGGATCTTATTCATAGCCACAGAGTAAACCTTATCTCCTGCCTGAATCTTTTCTCCTGATGCAAGCTTCTGCTCCATAGAAACATAGCCGGCAGCCTCTGCCTGTCTGATCAGCTCTGTTACACATTCTCTTTCTGTTTTTCCTGCATCCAGAAAGCTTTTGTAGTTTTTTGCAATCTGCTCCATCTCTTTTTCTTCATTTTCTCCATAGCTGAGCCATGCGTTTCTTCGTTCCATATTGGTTCCACCTTTCCTTAATATATTTCGTATTTAATACTCCGTGTTTTGGGAGTATGACATCGGGTTTCTGGGTTTCTGCAAAAGTCCTGCTTCTGCCTGAATTAATACACAATTCCTGTACATTATAATCCAATTATGTCTAAAATTCTACATGTATTGACAAATCTTAAAGAAGATTTAAGAAAACAGTTCCGTGTAATTTTTTAATATTATCCTTTTTTTGCGTCTGACTGGAATCTTCCTTTCCGGCTTTCCGGAAATCATTGCCTTATTCTCTGTAATTTACTAAAATAAAGAAAAAGGCAGTCCTGCCGTTTATTAGTTTATCAAGGAGGCAACTATATTATGCAGCAATCCACAGATCTGCTGAACCTACTTCACTCCATTCACAGAAAAAGCTATCCCGCATATAAATCTCTGAAAGGAGCGTATCAGTTCGGCCATTATATTTTATCTGTTGATCATGTTCAGGGAGATCCCTTTGCCTCTCCCTCTCATATCAGCATCCATGTTTCTCATAAAGCTGCCGGTTTTCCGGAAGAATATCTTCAGAATCCTGTTGCAAAAATCACTCTCTGCGACTATCTCACCCGTCAGTTTGAACAGCAGATCGATCGTTTTTCCTTCCGGGCAAAAGGCTCGGGAAAAAGCGGCCTGATCTCTGTCAGCCACTGCGGTCAGGAGGTACTGAAGCGAACTGCCTGCGAGATCACAGACAAAGAAATCACCGCCCGTTTTTTTATCGGCTTTCCTGCAAACGGACGGACGATCAATTCCATTGAGCTGGAAAAGATTCTGTTTGAATTTCTTCCAATCTGTGTACAGAAGGCATTTCTTTATAAAAATCTGAATGCCAAAAAACTGGAGGAAGCCATCTTTCTCGCAGAAGATCAGGCCTATATCCGGGAACAGCTGAAAAAAAAAGCTCTGGCTGCATTTGTGGCAGACGGCGCCATTCTGCCCAGAGAGAGCGGAATCTCCTCCCATCCCATGAAGGATTCCATCCCCTTCCAGTCTCCGGATACTCTTCGGGTCACCATGACGCTTCCGCATAAAGGAAAGATAACCGGAATGGGCATCCCGGAGGGAATCACCCTGATTGTAGGCGGTGGATATCATGGTAAATCCACTCTGCTCAATGCGCTGGAACTTGGCGTTTATAACCATGTTCCGGGTGACGGAAGAGAGTATGTGGTCACAAATGATACAGCTCTGAAGCTGCGTTCTGAAGACGGCCGCTTTATCAAAGATGTAGATATTTCTCTTTTTATCAATGATCTCCCAAATAAAAAAGACACCCGCTGTTTCTCAACAGAGGATGCCAGCGGCAGTACCTCTCAGGCAGCCGGGATCATTGAGGGCATGGAAGCCGGAAGCAGGGTCTTTCTTCTGGATGAAGATACATCTGCCACAAATTTTATGGTAAGGGATTCCTTTATGCAAAAAGTAATTGTAAGAGAAAAGGAACCCATCACTCCGTTTCTGGAACGGGCCGGGGATCTGTATCAGAAAGCCGGAATTTCCACAATCCTTGTTGCAGGAAGCTCCGGCGCCTTTTTCCATATTGCAGACACAGTGATCCAGATGGACAGCTATTATCCGCTGGACATTACCCACATGGTAAAAACTCTCTGCAGCCAGTATCCGCTTCCAGAAACCTCTGTGCCGGGATTCCACTTTCCCAAAAGCTGCCGGATCATGACAAAAGCTGCTTCCGCAGCTCCCAGATCCCCTCGCAGAGATTCTGACCGTCCGGACAGACTCAAAACAAAGGTACATGGAAAAGACGGCTTTTCCATAGGACGACAGGAAGTGGATCTGCGCTATATTGAGCAGATCGTGGATACGGAACAGACAGCTTCTTTAAGTATGCTGCTGAAATATGCTGTGGAGCATCTCATTGACGGGAAACGGACACTTCCGGAAATTGCAGAATATCTGATCCGGGAATTGGATCAGAAGGGACTGGTATTTTTCAGCGGCGGTTCTTATATCCCCTGTGGGTATGCCATGCCAAGAGCCCAGGAAATCTATTCCTGCTTGAACCGTTATCGAAGACCATAAAATAAAAACTGCCCCGGAAGCGCCAAAGTTCTTCCGGAGCATATAAACTGCTAAAGGCAAACAAGAAAACTGCCGCTCTCCCGACGATCTTGCCGGGTGGGCGGCTGTCATTGTTTTCTTTTATTTTTTAGGGAAAGGAAAGAGTTCGGCAGCTCTTCCGGCATTGAAGTGCTGCCTGTTCTTAAAGGGGATTACCTTTAAGACACTTATAGAATACAACATAATTGTGATAAGAGTTTGTATAATTTCTAATATAATTATAAAATCTATAAACAAACCATAATTTTCCTGTAAATATACCTGCAATATCCACTCTGTACCCGGCAATTTACATATTGACATCATAGGTTGATAATGATACCATAGCCACATCAAATGAAAAACTTTTAACCTGATTTCTATCCATATAAAATAAGGAGAATATTCCATGCAGAAAAAAGCAATCATTGCCATGAGCGGCGGCGTTGACTCCAGCGTGGCAGCTTACCTGATGATCCAGGCAGGATATGACTGCGCCGGAGCTACCATGAAGCTTTATGATAAACCTCAGTGCAGCCAGCCAGGCGACCGTTCCTGCTGCACTCCCTCTGATACAGAGGATGCGCGAAATGTAGCTGCAAGACTGGGAATCCTCTATTATGTATTTCCTATGCATGAAGAGTTCCGCCACCACGTCATTGATAAATTTGCATCCACCTATTTAAACGGAGGTACTCCAAATCCCTGCATCGACTGCAATCGTTTCCTGAAATTTGACGCCCTGATCAAAAAAGCCCAGGAACTGGGCGCAGACTATATTGTCAGCGGTCATTACGCTCAGATTCAGCAGGATCCCGACACCGGACGTTATCTGTTGAAAAAAGGGCTGGATCACACCAAGGATCAGAGCTATGTCCTTTACTCCATGACTCAGGATCAGCTTGCCCATACACTTTTCCCCCTGGGAACCTATACCAAGGCAGAAATCCGTCAGATAGCCCAGGAACAGGGCTTTATCAACGCAGACAAGCCGGACAGTCAGGATATCTGTTTTGTCCCTGACGGCGATTACGCTTCCTTTATCGAAGAATATACCGGACAGACCTCCGTACCCGGAGATTTTGTCAACAAAGAAGGGAAAGTTCTGGGAACCCATAAAGGACACATCCATTACACAATTGGTCAGAGAAGAGGTCTGGGCATTTCTGCACCGGAATCTCTTTACGTCTGCGCAAAATCCCTGAAAGACAATCAGGTGATTCTTGGCGGGAAGGATGATCTTATGTCCTCCTCCTGTCTGGTGGGGGATATTAATCTGATTCCCTGGGATCATCTGGATGACCCTGTCCAGTGTAAGGTAAAAACCCGTTACCGCCAGCCGGAGCAGCCAGCCATTATTGAGCAAATTGGGGAAAATCGAATCCGCGTTACCTTCCAGGAGCCTCAGAGAGCCGTTACTCCCGGTCAGGCTGCTGTTTTTTATGACGGGGATACGGTACTTGGCGGAGGAACCATACTGGCGGAGGATGCCTGAACACATAAAACACACCTTATTCCATAATAATAAAAAATCTCAGATTCCAGGATGCCTTTTCCCTGAAATCTGAGATTTTTATATTTATTATGCTATTTCGTACATCTGGATATTTGCTTTTATACTTCTGTCGCATGAAAATACAATCCGTTCTGCTTCCTGCGGCGTACAGATTGCCGTTGTACTTACCTGCCGTCCCTCGTTTACAAACAGCTCTATGGACTGACGGTCCAGTATGAAGCGAAGTTTCAGAGCTTTTTCCGTACCACGTATCTTCATTTTTCTCTGGCACACTACATCTTTGTTTATTCCACAATAGGTTCTGTCTGTTTCCAGTATTCCCTGCTTCCTGTAGTATGTATAACTGGTTGTATAAGACTCATTATGTGCAAGATCGATCCGGAACTCTTCATAGTCTCCCTCGGGGATCTCCACTGTCATATCCAGTATTCTGCCCCGGATTCCCGGAAGTTCTGTTTTATCCTTGATTTCCGCTTCTTTATAGTAAACAGGATTTTTGTGATATTTCTCCAACTCCCTTACCGGCTTCTGGAAAAGAATTCCGTTTACATATTCCAGTTCTCTTGGCAGCGTCATCATTCCCTGCCAGCTTTGTCCGTCAGGAATCACACAGGAATCCCATGACTTCATCCAGGCGATCATGACTCTTCTTCCATCTGGAAGACAGGTTGTCTGAGGCGCATAGAAATCCAGTCCGTAATCCAGTGATCTGGGTTCATCTTTTATAAAGGTGTGGCTTTGTTTCTCATACCTTCCGGAAAAATACAGAGAATTGTGTCCATTATGGAATTCAAGTCCCTCTGCTGTCATATTCTGTGGAGAACAAATCAGAATATGGTTTCCATTCAGTTCAAAAAAGTCCGGACATTCCCACATGCATCCGATTTTTCCTGATGTGTTTTCAGCCAGAATGGTTTCAAATTTCCATTTTTCCAGGTCTGAGCTGGAAAACAGTACCACCTGCCCTTTATATTTTTCGCTTTTATTTCCCACGATCAGATAATATTTCCCATCTTCTTCCCAAATCTTCGGATCACGAAAATCAATCTGACTGCATCCCTGCGGCAGCATGTCCCCGGTGATTACCGGATTCTGCGGTGATTTTTCATAGGTTACTCCGTCGCCAAAGGCAATGCACTGGTTTTGTCTTTCTTCCCGGCTTCCGTCAGATTTTTCCTCATCTGTAACTCCGGTATAGATAAGCACATGTCTGTCTCCTGCCTGAACAGCGCTTCCGGAAAAGCATCCTTTTTTGTCATATTCCTGATCCGGCGCCAGAGCCACCGGCTCTGTCTTCCATTTTATCATATCATCCGTTACGCTGTGTCCCCAGTGCATAGGACCCCAGCAGATGGAATATGGATGATACTGATAAAACAGATGCACCTTTCCTTTATATACAGAGAACCCGTTGGGATCATTGATCCAGCCTGCAGGAGCAGAAACATGAAAAACAGGTTTCTCTCCTTCCGGCATCTGATTCATCTGTTCATATTGAAATCGAGTTGCTTTTGTTAATTTTTCGCTCATTTCAAACTCCTGTATCGCTATATATTTTTTACTTTGTATCTCCCTGATTTTCCATCAGGCTTTCCTGATATTGATCAAAATACTTCTGTTTGATGGCCAGATAATCTGACAATCCATACTGTTCCATTTTTTCAAGATAGCTGTCCCACTCTTTTTCAATCCCGCCATTCAGGATCCAGTCCGCTTTTTTCTGTTCTGCATATTTCTTAATATCTGTATCATACTGGGATATCTTGTTAGTGTCCTCAATGCTCATAAATACATTTGGATAAACGTATTTACTGTTCATATCCTTCAAATATACCTCATGCATGTTATCCAGACGCCATTTGGCATCATCTGGCTGTGTCACATATACGTCATAATATTCATTCAGTATGGCAAGAGGTCCGTTTACTGACTGAGCCTCCCTTACCTCTACCGGGGACTGATCTCCCAGGTCCATATGCTTCAGCATAGGCTCTCCATCTTTATTTGTTGCCATCTCAAAAATATTAAAGGAATCCTCTTCTCCATAAGTTCCCCAGTTATTCTGAGGAGACTGGAGAGGTGCATACATCTGATCGATCCAGGCTGCTGCCAGAGCTGTATTTCTGCAGCTGGTGGTAAGCACACAGCGTCCTCTGTCAAAACCGCTGGTCTCACTGTTGTTCTGCCTTGTGACATTAACAAGACCCTCCGGACCGGCAAGAGCCGGAAGCATCACATAATCCTGATAATTATCAATATTCGAAATATCCCAGGTAAAGCAAAGACCATAACGGTGATTTTTACCTTTTGCCACATATGTAGACCACTCCTGAGTAAAGGCTTCCGGATCTACCAGCTTTTCTTCTACCAGCTGGTGAAGCCACTGGATTCCTTCCTTATACCCTTCCTGTACAGTGGTGTAGATCACTTCGCCCTGGTCTGTCACTGCAAAATGATCCCCCGTATCACCATAGCCCTCTCCAAATCCGTTAATCAGGATGGACGGATCCTGATCTCCGTTGTTTATAATAAAGGACATAGGAATCACTCCGCCCTCAATCTCAAATTCCTCTTCCAGTTCTGCGGCGTGATCGCGAAAGGCAATCAGTGTTTCCTTCAGTTCATCCACCGTAGACGGTACTTCCAGCTTCAGATAATCCAGCCATTTTTTGTTGATATAGGGAATATTTCCAATTGCCTGAATAGCCTCTTTTCCTGCCCCCAGCTGTTCAATCCATGGGAATGAGTAAATATGTCCGTCCGGCGCTGTACACATTGTCCTGTATTCCGGATACTGTTCGAATACCCTCTGAAGATTAGGCATATATTTGTCAATGAGATTTTCCAGGGGAATGATAATTCCCTGTTTTGCATATCTCAGAAGATCATAATCATTCATTCCTGCATTGAACAGACCATCCGGAAGGTTTCCAAACTGTGCCAGAGCCAGGTTCTTCTTGTCTGCAAACTGATCTGCAACAAAGCAGGTCCAGTCAATATGCACATTTGTCTGCTCTTCCATTCTCTGGAAAATAACCCTTTCATTCGGATCCTGCGTTGATGTTGCCGGTGCATTTGTAATAAAGGACAACTCCGCCTGCTCCTTCAAAGGAAACGAAACCTCTGATACAGGAGTATCCGGATTGATCTCTGCTTCCATACGCTCTCTTTTTCCACATCCTGCAGCAGAAGTAAGCATCACAACGGAAAGACCTGCCGCTATCAGCATTTTTATTCTTTTTTTCATGCTTTACATCCCCCTTAACCTTTTACAGAACCAACCATGATTCCTTTATCAAAATACTTCTGGAAGAACGGATACATAATCAGAAGCGGCAGGCTGGATACTACGATAGTAGCATATTTCAGAAGTTCAGCAACCTTTGCCATCTCCGCCGTGCTCTGGATATCCGCTATCATTCCCGGCTGAGGCGTGTTCTGGACCAGGATCGATCTTAATACAAGCTGCAGAGGCTGGAGCTCTGCGTCGTTTAAATAGATCATTGCGTCAAAATAGCTGTTCCACATTCCTACAAATGACCATAATGCCAGAACTGCAATAATGGGCTTGCAGACAGGAAGCATTACCTTGAAGAAATGCTGGATCTCATTTGCACCGTCAATAGAAGATGCTTCCCGCAGTTCCTTGGGAATAGACTGATAATAGGTTCTTGCCAGTATCATATTCCATACGTTGAATGCTCCCGGAAGAAGAATCGCCCAGATGGTATTTACCATATGTAACTGATTAATTAAAATAAAAGTAGGGATCATTCCTCCGCCAAAAAACATTGTAATAAGAAAGATTGTATTAAAAAATTTTCTTCCTACAAATTCTTTCTTTGACATAGGATAAGCTGCCAGCAGCGTGATAAACACAGAAATCACAGTAAATGCCGCTGAATAAAAAAATGAATTGAAAAATCCACGCCAGATCATATCGTTTTCCAGAACTCGTCTGTAGGCATCCAGCGTCCAGTCTTTAAAATTCAGGCTGATTCCCCGACTGTTCAGTACATTTGGATCCATAAAGGAAGCCATTAGAATATATACAAGAGGGATCAGTATTGATAAAACAAAAATGCCAAGAACAGTATAGCCGATTCCCAGAATCACTTTATCAGATGTTCCGAGTTTCATTTTTCTTCTTGTTTCCATTTCTTTCCTCCTCTTTATAAACCTTCGCCATCATTTAACTTTTTCACAACCCAGTTGACTGCGATCAGTAAAATAACATTGATAATAGCGTTAAATAAACCTACTGCTGTAGAATATCCGTAATCTCCATTAAGAAGACCCATTCGATACACATATGTTGAAAGGATTTCAGATGCCGGAAGATTCATGTCCGTCTGTAATGCAAAAGCTTTTTCAAATCCGATACTCATAATGTTTCCTGCCTGCAGGATGAACTGGATCACAATGATGTTTTTGATCGCCGGAAGCTCTACATATCGTATCTGCTGGAAGATATTTGCTCCATCTACGATTGCCGCCTCTTCCAGATCTTTGCTGGCATTTGCAAGAGCAGCCGTATACATAATCGATGACCATCCGGCTGTCTGCCAGATTCCGCTGGCAATATAAATCGTACGGAAAGCTGAAGGCATTGTCATCCAGTTTGTATCAATCCCGAGGAGGGAATTAATAGGGCCTACCGGCGAGAGAAACATACGAACCATACCGCAAAGAACGATGACAGATATAAAGTTCGGCGCATAGATCAGCAGCTGAATCTTTTTTCGTATTCCCTCACGTCTTATACGATTTAACAATAAAGCCAGGATAATGGGAATCGGAAATCCCCAAAGCAGACCAAATGCACTGAGCTTCAGAGTATTCATCAGGTATTCCATAAAATCCGGCGATGACAGGAATCTTTTGAAGTATTCCAGTCCCACCCATTCGCTTCCCAGAATGCCGTCAATGACGTTATAATCTTCAAAAGCGATCAGCACTCCGCCCATGGGAAGATACTTGAAAATGATAGTAAGAAGCAGTGCCGGCATAAGAAAAAACAGGTAAAGCTGCCAGTTCTTTTTTACATACATCAGCTTATCCTTTGCCGTTCGCTTGACAGGTGACGTTTTCTTTTTCGCTAAAATGTTCACTCCATTTCCCTCCGTTTTCTTTTTCGATCTTATAACCGGTTAAGTAACCGGTTACTTTAAATTGATAATACATCACTTTTTTCTGTCTGTCAATAGATTGGAGCTAAAAAAATAACCGGTTACTTAACCAGTTATTTTTAGATTGATTTTTTATATCTGCCTTGTTATACTTGTAAATATCCATATAAAAACGTGTCTGACATAACATAATTACCATATAAATACAGGGAGTACAGAATCATGGCAAAAAAAAAAGTGACATTTGCTGATATAGCAGCTTACACAAATTTTTCAAAAACAACGATCTCCAGATATTTTAATAACCCGGATTCACTGACCCTTGAAAATCAGGAAAAAATAGCCGCAGCTCTGGAAGAACTGGGATATCAGGAAAACAAACTGGCCAAAGTCCTTGCCAACGGAAAAAGCGAATTTGTCGGAATCATCATCCCCAATCTCTATCTTCATTATTATTCAGAAATCTTAAATCAGCTTTTGTCCAGTTACTCAAAATTCGGCTATAAATTTCTTGTCTTTGTCAGCAATGACGGAAGAGAACGGGAGCAGCAGTATATCAATGAGCTTCTGGCTTATAAAATTGAGGGTCTGATCATTCTGAGCCACACTTTTTCCTCGGCAGAACTGGCAAAATGCAATATTCCCATTGTAGCTATTGAGCGGGAAGCCAAACATATCTGCAGTGTGGATACTGACAACTATATGGGCGGACTGCAGGCAACCAGTCTTCTGATACGAAACCACTGCGATATCCTGATCCACATCAATGTTCCCGTACCCGAAAATGTTCCGGCTCATAACCGTATCACTGCTTTTGAAGATACCTGTCAGAAGTATCATGTGCCATACGAACTCATGCTGGGCGATCTTGGCTCCACTTATGAAACAACCTTTGACCGGATAAAAGAAACTTTTGAAACTATCGAAGAAAAATATCCTGACAGAAAAAAAGGAATTTTTTTCGCCAACGATACTTATGCAAATATATTTCTGAATCTTATCATCCAGAAATATGGACATCTGCCAGAACAGTACCGTCTTGTGGGCTTTGATAACTCTCCTATCGCAAATGAAGCTATCGTGCCCATTACCACCATCGGTCAGCAGATCGACAAAATTGCTGAAACTGCTTTGGAGCTGCTGGTCTCTCAGATGGATGAAATGAAAAAAAGGAAGCCTTCTCCTTTAAAAACTCCTGTTCATAAGCAGATCACTCCTGTTCTGATCCGCCGCAAGACAACTGACTGACAAAAGACTCTCAGAATTCGGAAAATATTTTCCAGAATCTGAGAGTTTTATATGTTTCTGCCCGATTTACTTTTTATTTTCTGTATTTTTGTTCATCTCTCTCAGGACTTTACGGAACTGGAAAAAGAACAAAAATCCGGTAAATGTAATTGCCAGTGTATCTGCAACCGGCTCCGCCATATAAACCGCCCTTGCTTTGTCTGCCGTAAAAATCGCAGGCATAATATAGATCAGCGGAATCAGCAGCACAAATTTTCTCATAACAGCCACAAGAATAGAGGCTTTTGCATTTCCCAGCGCTCCAAATGTGATCTGACATGCCATCTGGATACCAAACAGTCCCACCACTGCCATATAAATTTTAAGCGCTTCCCGGGTAAACATTGCAAGCGCCGCATCTGAGGTAAACATACCTACAAACATCTGCGGGAACAGCATGACCACTGCCCAGAAAAGTACGGAATAAAACATACTGCACTTTAAAAGCAGCCAGAAAGCGCCTTTGACACGTTCTCTGTTTCCGGCTCCGTAATTGTAACTTATAATGGGCTGAGCGCCCTGTCCAAGTCCCTGAAGAGGAAGCATGGCAAACTGCATGACACTGGTAAGAATGGTCATAGCTCCTACGGCAATATCTCCTCCATACTTCAGAAGAGAAGAATTGAAACATACAGAGATTACGCTTTCGCTGGACTGCATGATAAATACAGAAGAACCAAGCGCCAGACAGGGAAGAAGAATCTCCTTTTTGACTGTCATATATCTTTTTTTCAGTCTCAGAACTGTCTTTTTTCCAAACAGGAAGCAAAGTACCCAGATACAGGAAAGAGCCTGAGAAAGGATCGTTGCAAGTGCAGCGCCTCTTACTCCCATATGGAACCCAAAAATAAATACCGGATCCAGGATAATATTTGTCACTGCTCCAAGAAGTACGGAAAGCATTCCCGTTTTTGCAAATCCCTGAGCAGTGATAAACAGATTCATTCCCAATGTGATCTGTACAAAAACAGTTCCAAAAGCATAGATATTCATATATGCCACTGCATAATCAATGGTATTTTCACTTGCGCCAAAAGCAAGGAGGAGATCCCTGTTCCAGATCAGAAGAACCATCGTAAGGACAGCTGAAATTATGATCTGTGCGGTAAAGCAGTTCCCTAATATTCTTTCAGCAGTATCATTATCCTTTTTTCCCATATAAATGGTAGCTCTGGGCGCACCTCCGTTGCCTACCAGCGCTGCAAAAGCAGATACAATCATGATGATCGGCATACACACTCCCACGCCGGTCAGAGCCAGAGCTCCGTCCCCGGGAATGTGCCCTATATAAATACGGTCTACAATATTATAAAGCATATTGATCAGCTGAGCCGCTACTGTAGGAAGCGCCAGCTTCATCAAAAGCTTTCCAATTGGCTCTGTTCCCAGAAAACTTTTGTTATCGTTCATTTAAAACATCCCTTCTCTTTCATTATTTCTCTGTTTTCTCCCAATATACTGGTGAACAGTATATCTCAATTTATAATTTTTTACAACTGACAGAATTATATATAAAATAGCTAAAAAAAAGAGAAACGCTGTAAATTCAACGTTTCTCCCACTTTTCATCAATGCCGCAGACCGGAATCGAATAATCCTATAGGCAAAAAAACACTGTAAATAAGGAGGTTTCAGCACATCTTCAAAAAAATGTAATCAAACGTGTAATCAACATATTTTCTGTTTTTTAAAGAATGGAATAGTTCCATCCTGTAAAATATTGATATGCTATTTTTCCTTGTCCACTCTCTTTTCATCGTTCAGCGTTCCGCAGGATGCCCGAAGCATCGGTGTACCTAACAGGGCGGTGGGATGTTCGGGCAAGCGTCAGTTTTCTTTCCTAAAAATGAATATAAAAATACCGCCGGACATTTACTGACTGGCGGTGTTCATAATCTATATTTGCTCAACCGAACAATTATTTGGCAGGCGTAGCATTCTCCTGCATCTCTCAGGGTTTCCCCTTGTCAATACCGTCGGCGTGTGGTCGCTACGAAATTTACCACCTCAAATAATCATTCGGGTAAAGCCTATTTATTATATGCTTATTGTACAGCAATTATTCTTTTTTGTAAAGAGGCTCATTATTTCTTCAGAGATTTCGCTTTTAACTTTGTATTTTTATAAAATCCCCTTTTTTTCGCTGCTTTGTGCCCGTTCTCTTTCCATTCGGAAGAATACGCACAAACTGCCCCTATCACATCTATGATAGATTTGGAG
>SKEY01000705.1_pt1 | contig 50845 bp, 40 predicted proteins | sample 4843871 | NCBI WGS metagenome assembly SKEY01 (sample SAMN11008797, study PRJNA524170) | human gut metagenome | biome: Human fecal sample; material: Feces; isolation source: fecal sample from pouch patient p36 | host: Homo sapiens | place: Israel: Tel-Aviv | collected 2016-12-04
GCTTGGGATGGACTGACGATATATGGGACAAGGTTGGGCTGTCGATATATGGCGGAAGGTATGATGAACCACATGGGGCGCTCTACTCCCGCTAAGAAGGGACAGGCATCTGATAATAAACAAAAGCCAGAATCCCCCTCATCCTCTCAAACCCGGATATGGGAATACTGGCTCTTACGGCTTACGTTATTACGGATATAGTGAAAATAGTTGATATGGAATGGAGCCATTCCTTCAGGCGCTCATGCATCCACCCTGCCGCTCCTTGGCCGGGAGGCAGTAGCGGTAGCTTCTGGTCAGGACGCCGATGTCTTCCAGGGTACCCACCATGCGGTACACGGTTGCCAGACCGATGGACGGGTCGCGCTTGATTGCTTCATAATATATTTCCTTGCAGCTGCTCCAGGAACCGTCCAGGATGATTTCCAGAAGTACCTCCCGCTGTCTGGTTACACGCCTGCCGCTTCTCTGAAGCTTATGGATGACCTGTTCTTTCTGCCACATAGTATGATTTCCTCCTTTACCCTTCTTTCATGTATCGGGACAATGAAATAGTTTTGACTAACCATTCTCCACACGCCCCGCTAATCAGAATGATGGAAACTGCTTTCCCGGATTCTGCCATGGTTAATGGCATCATGTTTTCCCCTTCACGCAGTAAGTTCTCAGTAAGTTCTCAATAAATCCTCAATAGCTCTTCAGTAAGTTTACGCTAACTATGTATTTCAAAATATGCAGCCAGGATATTAGTCATTCCTAACTGCATATATAGATTAGCATTTCCCAACTGAATTGTCAAGGAGTTTTTCAGTCTTTAGGGTCCAGCCTGAGTCCTGCCAGCGCTTGTGCAAAGGCGTTATTCACAGGCTCTTCCGCTTCTTTTTTCTGTTGGTTCAGGTATTTCGCCACATCCTTTTTAGATACCCCGGCGCCCTCCTTTTTCCTGCGTGCCTGGAATGCGGTCAGTTTTTCCTTGTATCCGCATTTACACACAAATATCTGGGCATCTCCCTTGCCTCTTAACTCCAGCTTCTTGTGGCACACAGGACAGCGTGCATTGGAGGTGCGTGAAATGGTTTCCCTGTGCCCGCATTCCCTGTCCTGGCACACCAGCATTTCACTGTTCTTTCCTTTCACGGCCAGCATGCGCTTCCCGCAGACGGGGCACTTGGTATTGGTCAGGTTGTCATGGCGGAAATTTCCCTGCCCGGCCTTAATCTGTCCAATCAGTTCCTGGGAATAGGTCCGTATATCCTTCATGAATACGCCCCGCTTCAGGCTTCCCTTGGCTATCTTTGACAGCTTTGTCTCCCAGTCCGCTGTCAGCTCCGGCTTCTTTAAGTCCCCGGGAACCAGCTCCAGAAGCTGCTTGGCCTTGGATGTAAGATATATGTCCTTTCCCCTCTTTTCCAGAAGGAAGCTTGAAAACAGCTTTTCGATGATATCCGCCCTGGTTGCAACCGTTCCCAGCCCGCCTGTCTCCCCAAGGGTCTTTGCCAGTTCCTTGTCCCTGGATTCCATGTAGGCCACTGGATTCTCCATGGCGGACAGCAGGGTGGCTTCATTAAAGGGCGCAGGCGGCTTTGTCCTGCCTTCTGTCATGGAAATGCCCAGATTCCCAATCACATCCCCCTTTTTCAGATCCGGCAGCTGCTGTTCCTTTACTTCCTTTTCATCCTCCTCGTCCTCATCCTGAATGTTTTCATAGGCAGCCTTCCAGCCCTGGTCCTTCACGATTTTCCCGCGGGCCACAAAGCTTTCGCCTCCAATCTTCACAATCAGGCTGGTCTGCTCATATTCAAAGGGCGGGTACATCACAGCCAGGAACCTGCGCACCACCAGGTCGTAAATCCGCCGCTCATCAATGGTCATATGGTCCAGCTGCACAAACTGTTCTGTGGGGATGATGGCATGATGGTCCGATACCTTGGAATTGTCCACGAAAAACGGTTTGGCCGGAAGGGCCTGCATGGTAAGGCGCCCTGCCAGCGTGCGGTAGGGACCCACCGCGCATGCCTTAAGCCTTTCCTTCAGGGTCGGCAGGATGTCGCTGCTCAGATATCTGGAATCCGTCCTGGGATAGGTCAGCACCTTATGGTTCTCATACAGGCGCTGCATGATGTTAAGCGTCTCCTTGGCAGAATAGTTAAACCGCTTGTTGGCATCCCGCTGCAGCTCAGTCAGGTCATAAAGGAGAGGGGCAGATGTTTTCTTCGGCGTCCTTCTCACCTCGTCCACCACACCCTTTTCCCCCTTCAGGCGCGTAAGCAGGTTCTGGGCCATTTCCCTGTCAAAGGTGCTGTAGCCTCCGGACGCACGGTTCTGCCAGGTGAATACCAGCCCGTCCTTCCTGGCCTGAAGCCCGTAGTATGGTTTTGGGACAAAGCTTTTGATGTCCGCCTCCCGCTTTGCAATCATTGCCAGGGTAGGGGTCTGGACGCGGCCGCAGGAAAGCTGGGCATTGTATTTGCAGGTCAGCGCCCTGGTGGCGTTGATTCCCACCAGCCAGTCCGCCTCCGCCCGGCACATGGCGGCGTCATACAGGCTGTCATATTCCCTGCCATCCTTTAAATGGGCAAAGCCTTCGCGGATTGCCTTGTCCGTGACCGATGATATCCATAAACGCTTTATTGGCTTGTTGCTTCCCGCCTTCTTAAGTATCAGCCTGGCAACCAGTTCGCCCTCACGCCCCGCATCCGTGGCAATGATGATTTCCCCCACGTCCTGTCTGTGGATCTGGGCCTTCACCGCGTGATACTGCTTGGCTGTCTGCCCAATGACCTCCAGCTTGAACACGTCCGGTACCATGGGAAGGTCTTCCATCTTCCATTCCTTATACTTCTTATCATAATCCTCAGGATCGGCCAGCGTCACCAGATGACCCAGCCCCCAGGTGACAATATACCGGTCCCCCTCAATGGCTCCGTTTATGTTCTTACCGCACTTAAGCACACGGGCAATGTCCCTGGCCACCGACGGCTTTTCAGCTATTACAAGTGATTTCATCTCGATACTCCTGTTTCTATCCGTTTTTCTTTTTACCAATCACACCTATGATCCGTTCACGCGTCTCCCACAGATGCTTCTTCACTTCCTCCAGACGTTCCTCCTGCATCCTTGCTAACGGGGCGGAAATACTGATTCCATACACATAATCGCCCTTATAGTCCGGCACGCTGACTCCCACGCAGAACAGCCCTGCTTCCCTTTCTTCCATATCATAGGCAAACCCGGTTTTCCTGGTATCCTTAAGTTCCGTGAGAAGCCGGTCCAGGTCACAGATTGTATTGGGCGTATACTGCACGATTCGGCTGTCATCCCACACCGCCTTTACCTCGGCCTCGGACAGCTTGGACAGGATGGCCTTGCCCACCGCGGTCCCTGCCAAAGGAAACTCAAGGCCCACATGGGAGCCGGTTGCAAACATGTTGGCCGAAGGCGTGATCTTGTCAATGTAACGTATGTTGGTCCCTGCCCGTTCCACGAAATGCACGGTTTCCTTACACTCCTCCGACAGGGCCGCCAGGTATGGATGGGCCAGCTTCACCACGCTGTTGCGTTCCTGGATGCTGTTGCCCACTGCCAGCATTTTATAGGTAAGAAGATATTTGCCGGTTTCCGCCTCCTGCCCCGCGTATCCCAGGTCCACCAATGTCCCCAGTACGCGGTGCACCACGGTGGAGTGGAGGCCGGTCTCATGCCCAATCTCCCTGACACCCATGGCGCCCTTTTCCGCCAGCAGCTCTATTACCTGAAAGGTCCGCTCCACGGACTGTATTGTCTCTTTTGCCATAACTGTTCCATCCTCTGTTTACTGTTTATTTCTGTATCATAGCATAGTTCAGGAATGGGCGCAAGGAATGGTGAAAATGAATGGGCTGGGACATGCAGATGGCGGGAATGAATTTCCGCGCCCTAAGCCGGATAAAAAGAAACCAGGCCTTAACCGCCTCAAATGCGCGATTACGACCCGGTACCGTCCCAGCCATACAGGCTGTTCTTATAAGTGGTTGACTGGATATTTCACTGCTTCCCCATTGGCAAAGCGCACTGCCTCTTCGGCAATCTTGCGCTTCAGCTCAAGGGCGGATTCCTGGGAGTACCAGGCCATATGGGGGCTGCACAGGAAGTTGTCAAACTGGAAAAGGGCTGCCCCCACTTCCATAGGCTCCTCGGATACCACGTCCAGGGCCGCTCCCGCAATCAGCTTTTCCTGAAGGGCTTTTAGCAGGTCCCCTTCGTTGACAATGCCTCCCCTGGCCGTGTTGACCACAAATGCAGTCGGCTTCATTTTCCTGAATGCGTCAATGTTAATCAGGTTGGTGGTCTCAGGCAGAAGTGGACAGTGGATGGAAATCATATCGGATTCCTTTAAAAGTGTATCGAATGTCACGATTTCCACTCCGTCATGCACGCTTCCCACCTCATAAACAGGGTCGCAGGCAATGCGGCGGCAGTCAAAGCCCATCATCCTCTTTGCAAAGGTGCGGCCGATGCGTCCAAAGCCCACAATTCCCACCGTGGAACCGGGAATGCGGTGTACCGGGATGGCTTCTGTATAATTCCAGGTCCTGTGCTTGGTGCAGTCGTTCATCTCGCATATCTTGCGCACCAGGCCCAGCATCAGGCCCATGGCCTGGTCGGCCACTTCATTCATGCCGTAATCCGGGACATTGCATACCTGCACGCCCAGGTCGGTGGCTGCTTTTAAGTCTATGGTATCCACACCCACGCCGTATCTTAAAATCAGCTTCAGTTCCGGCTTCAGGGCCTCCATCACGCGGCGGCTGAAGGGACCGTACTGGGTCAGCATGATTTCCCCGCCCTTGGCCTGGCGGATCAGGTCCTCCTCAGTCTTACAGGCAAGGTGTGTAAAGGTCATGCCGGCTTTGGCAAATACCTCTTCCTCCTGAACCATCTTATCGTGGTCGCAATCCGTAACAATGATTTTCATGGGCTGTCCTTCTCCTTCCTGATATTACCGGCAGTCAACCAGTACTTTTACCGTCATCTCACTGGGGTCTTTAATCAGGTCAAAGACCTTCTCAGACTCAGCTAACGGAACAACATGGGTAACAATCTTCTCTAACTCAGGAGCAATCTCCTTTGCATACTCCACTGCCTGGCCAAACTCACGGAGTGTGTATACACGGCTGCCCACCAGGGTCTGTTCCTTGAAGTTCACATCCTGAAGGTTCACTGCATGGGGAACCTTATGTACGCCCGTAAGGCAGATCATGCCTCCAATGCGGCAGAGCTTTGTGATTTCCAGGGCTGACGGCTCAGAGCCGCTGCACTCAAACACCACGTCCACTCCCACGTTGCCCGTTGCCTGGTTCACATAATCAATCATGCTCTCATTCTTCACATTCACTGTCTCAAATCCAAATTCCTTACACATGGCAAGCCTTGCGTCATCCACATCCGAGATGATGATTTTGGAAGCGCCTGCATGTTTTAACACAATGCCAGTCAGAAGTCCGATAGGGCCTGCGCCGATGATTGCAGCCGTATCCCTGGTCTGGAATCTGGCCTGGTGCATGGTGCGCACGATGACGGCCAGGGGCTCAATGACAGCTGCCGCCTTGTCGGAAACAGCCTCGTCAATCTTAAACAGCACATCCTCATCACAGGTCACATACTCTGCAATCCCGCCGTCCACGTCAATGCCGATGAGCTTTAAGGTCTGGCACACATGGGGGATTCCTGTCTTACATGCAAAGCAATGTCCGCAGGAAAGAAGGGGATAGGCAGACACCCTGTCGCCGACCTTAAAATTACCGCTCCCTCCGTTAACCGCATCAATGGTTCCTATAAACTCATGTCCCAGTACCAGGGGAGCCTTTGCACGCGGATGCTTGCCTGCAAATATCCCGATATCCGATCCGCAGATCCCACAGTAAGATACACGGATCCTGACCTGGCCTTCCTTTGGCTCAGGAACAGGCATTTCACGGACTTCCACTTTTTCCGGCGCTGCATAAACTAAAGTCTTCATAATTTGTAATCCTCCTTGCTTCATTTACATTGTATTGGCTACGTATGGCTGACGGATGCTTGTTACATTTCAGCCCTTTCCAAAACTTAGCTACAACCACATCTCAGTTACATCCACATTTCAGTTACATCCACATCTCAGTTACATCCACATCTAACACACATTCACACAGATAATTTTTACAGCCAGCTCTTATTGTTCCGCATTTCGGAACAATGTTCCTTTTTTGTTGTTATGACTTAATTTAAGCACATTTTACCCATAATGTCAATACAGACGGGCAGTTTTAGCATAAAAAAATAACACCGCATCCATATGCACGGAATGCGGTGTTGGTATATTCTATTTACTATAAGCGGTCCACATAAAATCTACTTAACCAGATATCCCCCATCCACAGGAATCACTGCCCCGTTCAGGTAGTCGGAGGCCGGTGACGCCAGGAATACCACGGTTCCCTTCATGTCATCGGGCGTGCCCCACCGGCGGGCGGGAATGCGGTTGGTAATCTCGGCAAACCTTGGGTTCGCCGGATCTGTAAGGGCTGTGTTCATCTCCGTGTCCATGTATCCCGGAGCAATGCAGTTAACATTGATGCCCTTGCTGGCCCACTCATTGCAGAATGCCTTGGTCATCTGTGTCACTGCGCCCTTGGATGCGGCGTAAGCAGGTACGGTCATTCCTCCGAAGAATGCCAGCATGGAGGAAATGTTAATAATCTTGCCAGGCTTCTCCTTTGCAATGAACTCGCGGGCCGCCATCTGGCAAAGCTCAAAGCAGGCAGTAAAGTTAACGTTCATCACGTCTGCCAGGTCGTCAAGGGGAAATTCCTCACTTTTGTGGCGTCTCTGGATTCCTGCGCAGTTCACCAGAATATCAAGACCTCCCAGACTCTTAACCGCCTCGTCAAATGCCGCTGCCCTGGCAGCGCTGTCCCCCAGGTCCACTGCGATTCCATGACACTTAAGCCCCTTATGGCACAATCCGGCAGCCACATCATGTACCTTTTCGCTGCTTCCGAATATGACCACCTCGGCGCCTGCTTCCATCAGCCCTTCAGCCATTCCATAGCCAAGACCTCTGGTTCCGCCTGTTACAATTGCCTTCTTGCCTGTTAAATCAAATAAATTCATTCTTTTGCCCTCCTGATTGTGATGGTTCAGGAGCTGGCTGTGTGTGAAATGTTACCCTTAGAGTATCATCATTCCTTACAAAAATCAAGATTTTTTTCACCCGGTGTCATATCATCCAAGAAATCCCCGCAAAAATATGCTACACTATGATGTGTCCGTATCCCACCAGCTATCCTACACCTGGCAACGGGCGGCATCAGGTGTGCCAGGCAGCGCCAGTTACAGGGTAACACCAGATGCACAAGGCAGCGCCAGTTACAGGGTAACACCAGATGCACAAGGCAGCGCCAATCGTGCAAGACTGCTCCAGGCAGCCCTGATACCACAGGACGGACACAGCCAGACAGAACCGGAGGTAATCTGCAATGATACAGAACCAGGAACAGCGCCATGTCCATTATGACCGTGACTTAGAGCTGGAAGCTTACCAGCTCAGCGGTATCGTACAAAAATTCCCCAATCATTTCCATGAATGTTATGTCATAGGCTTTGTGGAGGGAGGCAGACGCCATCTGTGGTGTAAAAACCAGGAATGCGATGTAAGCGCCGGGGATTTAATCCTCTTCAACCCCAGAGATAACCACTGCTGCGCGCCGGTGGACGGCGAGCTTCTGGATTACCGCGCGGTAAACATCCAGCCTGAGATAATGGAGAAGTCCGTCAAAGAGATTACAGGCAAATGCTTCCGCCCGTATTTCACCCAGAATGTGGTGTACCGCAGCGACATCACCCGGTCCGTGGCAGCGCTCTATGACTCCATACTGAGGCATGCGTCCAAACTGGAAAAGGAGGAGTCCCTGTTCTTTCTTCTGGAACAGCTTCTGCAGGAATATGCAGAGCCTTTCAGCGAGGAGACCATCTCCAGGCCCGACCCGCAGATACAGTCGCTGTGCACCTATATGGAGGAGCATTTTTCAGACAACATATCCCTAGACGAGCTGACAGCCATGACCACCTTTGGGAAATCCTACCTGCTCCGTTCCTTTACAAAACAGATTGGGGTATCCCCTTACCGGTATCTGCAGACCATCCGCCTTGATAAGGCAAAGCATTTCCTGGAGCAGGGCATTGCTCCCGTGGATGCGGCCGCCATGGCCGGATTCTCAGACCAGAGCCATTTTACCAATTTCTTTAAGGAATTTATCGGACTGACCCCCAGGCAGTACCAGAAAATATTTACCACCGCATCAGAGCCGGAAGAACCGGAAAAGGAGCCGCACCATGAATCATGATAAAACACCCACAGGCCATCTGGCCGCATTCATCACCATCCTCATATGGGGAACCACGTTCATTTCCACCAAAGTCCTGTTAAAAACATTTTCCCCTGTGGAGATCCTGTTCATCCGCTTTGTCATGGGCTATCTGGCCCTGTGGCTGGTGTGTCCCAGAACCCTTAAGCTGGATTCTCGCAGACAGGAGCCGCTGTTCATGGCGGCAGGCCTGTGCGGCATAACCATGTATTACCTGCTGGAGAATATCGCCCTTACCTTCACACTTGCATCCAATGTGGGCGTCATCATCTCCATTGCACCGTTTTTCACGGCTATCCTCAGCTGCCTGTTCCTTGGGGGGACACGGCCCGGCAGGCAGTTCTTCATCGGTTTTCTGCTGGCTATGGCCGGAATCTTCCTTTTAAGCTTTGGAAGCAGTTCCCTGTCCATCAACCCGATGGGCGACATCCTGGCCGTTGCCGCCGCCATCATATGGGCCGTGTATTCCACTTTGACAAAAAAAATAAGCGCCCTTGGCTACAGCACGATCCAGACCACACGGCGCACATTTTTCTATGGGCTTATCTTCATGATCCCGGCGCTGGCCCTGATGGACTTCAATGTCTCACTGAGCCAGGTCACAAGCCCCTTAAATCTCTGCAACCTGCTGTTCCTGGGGCTGGGCGCATCCGCCCTCTGCTTTGTCACCTGGAACCTGGCGGTTAAAATCCTGGGTTCTGTCCGGACCAGTGTGTATATCTACATGGTGCCTGTCATTACCACGGTCAGTTCCGCCCTTGTATTAAAGGAACCTGTGACCATGACCGCCGTATGCGGCATCGCATTAACCCTTGCCGGCCTGTTCCTGTCCGAACGCCCGTCCATGCATCAGCGCCCGGACCGCGCAGGGACAGTTCATTGACAAGTAAGCATCATGAAAAAATCATCAAAGAAAACAGGAGCGTGCCCGGGCAGGTATCAATGCCCGGACACGCTCTATTGCTGCAACACCCTCTGTATATGGATTGCCAGAAAGCCAGTTTCCTCCGGCGCCACGGGAAGCCCCAGGCGCTTCTCCATGTCCCGGCACACCTTCTCCGCCACCTCATAGGGCTTGGGGAAGCTGGTCCTTGCGTAATCCTGCATGTCAAGGCCCGCCCGCTCTCCTTTTCTTGCCCTGGCAATCATATACCGGACATGGCTTGCCAGCCTGTTATATCCCAGCGAATCCGAAGCCAGGTTAAATCCCATCCTGCTTTCAATCTGGTGCATGCTGTCCTGTACCAGCCGCGCCATGTCCATGGCAGCCGCAACATTTTCCTCTGACAGGCCCGCATGGATGTGAAGGGTAATGTATCCGACCTCGTCCTCTGATATGGTCACCCCGGTCAGTTCCCTGATGATAGCAACGCCCTTCATGGCGGATTGGTATTCGCTGGAAAATAACGCCTTGATATCATGCCGGAAGGGATTGGGAAGTTCCCGGCCCTCCCTGGCCCGGCTCACCGCCAAGGCAATATGGTCCGCCATGGGAATCAGGATATCGTGGCTTAACACCCCCATGGTTCCTTCCGCTTCTTCAATGATCCTGCCGGCAGCTTCAATGTACACTGGTTCGATACTGTTTACCTGCTGGAGCGCCGATGTCTTACTTGTGACCAGCTCGTACCGTTTTGCCTGTCCCGTGGATTCAATCCGCTCCCCAGTCCTGTGCCCGAAGCCGATACCGTTGCCTAACAGGATGACTTCCCGCCGTGACTCCACATCCAGAACCAGTATTCCGTTGTTGTTCAAAACCTTTATGATGCGGTACATATGTCCCTCCCCATACCGGATATCCTGATACTAATCCAAATCCTGATGCCCTGCTTTTATCTCACACTGTCTCAGATGCTTTCCTAATGAATTATAGCATATTTGGGTATGAAAGAACAACTCTGAATCACTATACGCCATCTGTCAGCCTATATCTGCTGCCGCCTAATACCACCCGATCTCGTCCAGCCCCTTCACATCCCCGGTCCTGGTCAGATGTATCTCCTGGCCTTCCTTCAGGCCCGTGAACACAACCATACAAGCTTCAGACGCCGCATTGGCCTTGATGAAATCCGGGTCAAAATGCATGAGCCTGCTTCCCTTCTTCACCTTCTGTCCATCTGTCACAAAGGTCTCAAATCCCTTGCCGTCCAGCTTCACCGTGTCCACGCCCACATGTAGGAGGTACTCCATGCCATCCTCATTCCTAAGGCCCATTGCATGCTTTGACGGGAATACAAACACAACCTCGCAGTCCTCCGGCGCAACCACCTCCCCATCCGATGGGATGACCATATATCCGTCCCCCATGGCCTTACTGGAAAATGCTTCGTCCTCTGCCTCGGTAATGGAGGCCGCCTTTCCGTTAAACGGTGAGCAAAGGACATGGCTTCCGGGCAATTTCCTGTCAGGGTTTCCTCCCTTGCCGGTTCCAGCCCCAGTCAGACCATCCCCTGTCAGGCCAGCCCCTGTCAGGCCATTCCCTGTCAGACCAGCCCCTGTCAGACCAGCCCCGGTCAGGCCAGCCCCGGTCAGACCAGCCTCATCCACAGCCTCAGACGCCCCGTTCCCGCCTTCCATGTTACCCTCAGCGGTCATTCCTGCCTTCACCTTAGGCGCATGTTCCAGGAAATGTTCCAGGTTCGCCTTTATCACGGTTACATTAGGACCGTAAATCACCTGGATTCCCTGTCCCTTCTTAATGACGCCCACTGCCCCTGTTGCCTTTAACAGTTTCTCGTCCACCAGGCCCGCCTCGTCCACCGAACATCTGAGACGGGTCGCACAGCAGTCCACGGATGTGATATTTCCTGCGCCGCCCAGGCCTCTTGCAATCTCGGCGCTTAACGGGTCCGCGGTTCCACCCTCCTTACCCGTGCCGCTGGCAGAAACCGCCTTCCTGGCATTGACATCGGCTTTTGTATACAGCTTTGTCTCTTCGTCCTCATCCTCACGGCCCGGGGTCTTAAGGTTGAACTTCTTAATCAGGAAGCTGAAGATAAAGTAATACAGGAGGAAATAAATGACTCCCACCGGAAGGATCCATAGCCAGCTGGTCTTTGCATTTCCCTGAAGGATACCGAATATCAGCAGATCCAGGAAACCGCCGGAAAAGGTCAGTCCCACGGCAATGTTCAGGATATGGGCAATCATATAGGCGCTTCCGGCCAGCACTACCTGGACCGCAAACAGCATTGGCGCCACAAACAGGAATGAAAACTCAATGGGTTCCGTGATACCTGTCAGCATGCTGGTCAGGGCGGCTGACAGAAGCAGGCCGCCTGCCGCCTTCTTCTTATCCGGCTTTGCACACCGGTACATGGCCAGCGCTGCGCCGGGAAGTCCGAATATCATGAAAATGAACTCACCGGAAAAATAACGGGTTGCGTCCGCGCTGAAATGTACCACATCCGGTGAAGCCAGCTGTGCAAAGAATATATTCTGTCCGCCCTGGATCAGGTTCCCGTCTATCATCATGGTCCCGCCTACGGCTGTCTGCCAGAAGGGCATATAAAATACATGATGAAGCCCAAATGGAATCAGGGCGCGTTTGATGATGCCAAAAATCAGTGTGCCCACATAACCAGTCCCTGTCACCAGTCCGCCCAGTGCAAAGATCCCGTTCTGCACCACAGGCCAGATAAAATACATCAGGATGCCCACTCCCAGGTATACCACGGTGGAGATAATGGGAATGAACCGTGAACCGCCGAAAAATGAAAGCGCATTGGGAAGCACGATCTTATGATAACGGTTGTGAAGGGCCGCAACACCCAGCCCCACGATGATACCGCCGAACACTCCCATCTGAAGGGTCTGCATGCCGCACACAGATGCAATGGTTCCGTCCAGGACCCCCGGTGCGATGCTACCGTCCGGAAGTATTTTACCCGAAATGGTAAGCACTGCATTGATTGACATATGCATGACCAGGAACGCTATCATGGCGGAAAGGGCCGCAACCTCCTTCTCCGCCTTGGCCATGCCGATGGCAACACCCACTGCAAATATGATGGGCAGGTTGTCAAATATAACGCTTCCGGCCTTGCTCATGATTACCAACAGGGCGTTCAGCACTGTCCCGTCTCCCAGAATCCTGCCCAGTCCATAGGTGGCAATGGTGGTGGGGTTGGTAAATGAACTGCCGATTCCAAGCAGCAGGCCCGCCACGGGCAGCACTGCTATGGGCAGCATGAAGCTTCGTCCCACGCGCTGAAGTACACCAAAAATCTTGTCTTTCATACTTTTTCCTCCAATCTAAATCCAATCTCTGTTCTTCTACATCCTGTATATGCATATCCTACCCATGCATATTCTGCTCCTGCACTTCACTGCGTATCCCCGGTATTTGCGGCGCCATGCAAAAAAGGCATTAACCATAAAGAACACTGTGTCCAATGTCCTTTTATAGTTAATGCCTGCTTTACCAGTAACACGCTCTCTCTTCAATTGCGCCTTAAGTATAAACAATTTTTAGTTCTTCTGTCAATAAGTAATATGCAACAAATTAGTTTTTCATTTTTGTGCAATACCTCCAATATTCTTTTACCCACAGCGTTTTTCCTATCCTTCACGCGGGAACGCAGGAGTGCTGGATACAGGCCTGTGCCACCTGCCATGGAGATGCCGCCCATTACAAATGCGGATATCTGCGCTTTGTCCCCAGTGTCCTCATGATATGTTACTCCGTACCTTTCATTTTAGCCGTCCCACACTTCCTTACCCACAGCCGTACCCCTGATCCGTAATGCCGGCCCGTCCTGATTAGAACCCCTTCTGCCAGCAATACCGACAGACTTGCGGCTTTTTATGTTATTATAAGCAGTCTTCAGGTCAGTTTACAACAGACTGCACGCAGACTGCGAAGCAGGGCTGATGATAAAAGAATATGTTGCCGTTTTTTGTATATATGCTATACTTTTCTTAGGGAGCAATCGTGTTGCAGGGTGGCGTTGACCTTCATTCTACATAGGATGGAGGTGATGTCTATGAAACATTTCGATTTTAAAGACCTTATGGCTTTTGGAATGTTTATTTTGGCGTTACTGACATTCATTTATATGATTTGTCACTAGCTTAACATAGAAAAACCACCCCAAAACTTGACCGGTAGCAGGGTGGAATTTCTATTCTAATATACAGGTCAACCCACCTTGTGGGCGGTTGTTCCTTTTTTATATCTATATTGTAACATTCCTTATCATTACATGCAAGGATTTTTTATGCGCCCAATCCCACCATCCAGTTTAAACTGTTACGTATATGCCTTTTATAAAAATAGTTCCTCTGTCAATAAGAAATATGCAACAAATTAGTTTTTCATTTTTGTGCAATACCTCCAATATCCTTCCATCAACAGGATACCCTATCCCTCATAAGACAGCCCAAAATCCAGTTCATAGTAGTTCCCCTGGCTGTCCCTGTAAGCGTACGCCTTGCCGTTCCCATCCTTCATCTCCTGCGGCATATACAGGTCCTTGTCATACCCCGGCACATCATTGGGGGAAATGCATACCCCGGTGCTGTCCACCCGTATGACACTGTCGTCCTTTGGAAGTGTAATGGGCATTTTCCCGGAAGGGGCATACCTGCCAAAAGCCACATCCAGCACCGCCTCCGTGTAGGTGTCAAAACCTGCCAGGAGCGCGTCTGCAGATGGTTCCACATTGCCCACCTCCCATGCAAGGGTGAAGTTAATATGTGCAATCACTTTTCCCCCGCGTTTTCGCACAGCCCCGCTGATTTCCCGGATCCGTCCTGTTCCGCAGAGCGTGGTTTCCCTGTGGAATGTGCCGGCTGGCCGTCCTTCCCCGTCCACATCCGCCACCTCTTTGTCCTCACAGATATCCAGTTCCAGATATCCTTTTGTTGCATTGAAGTATTCACCGGAACTGGGGCTTATAAAGAGAAGGGCATAGTCCGCATCCTGATATGTTTGGGTCAGGCAGATATCCCCGCCTTCACGGGCAGACCCATCCGCTATTTCCACATTTCCCCTCACAAGCTTCTCCACGGTTTCCCTGACTGCTTCCGTTTCCTTTGCAGCCGCTTCCCCGTCTGCCCGGAAGCATTCCACATAGATTCTTTTGCCGGATAGCTTTTCTTCGGTAAGGGGAAGTACATTTCCGGCATTTTTAAGCAGTACCACGGATTTCTGATGCGCCTCATACGCGGCGTCCCAATGCTCCTTCCTGGCAATGACCTCCGTAGCCTTATCCGGACACCGGTATGGGTTGTCAAACATACCAAGTGCAAACTTCTCCCTGAGCGTGCGGATTGCCGCCCTTGTCAGGGCTTCATCCGAAAGGGTCAGCTGTTCCGCGGTAAATCCATCCGGCACGGGGTGACCCATGGTGGTATAGTATCCGTTTTTCCCCCGTTCATAGGCCTCCCTTGCAGAAAACACATCCAGGGAACCGCTTATGATATCCACCCCATTGTTAACTGCCAGGGCAATCCTTGAAGGAATGTCCAGCATTTCCACGCCCCAGGCCATCTTATTGGAGATTCCGGAATCGCTGTTCACATATCCCTCAAATCCCATCTGCTCCCGCAGCAGCCCCTGTATGAATGCCTGGTTAAATGCAAACCCTACTGGTTCCATTTCAATCTGACGGCCCTTCCGGTCATACTGTGGCCGGCTCTTGTCTTTACATGGCTTTGCATAATACGGCATGATGGAGGAGGCCTTCTTGTCTATTGCTGTCTGGAACGCGGGAATATGGTATTTCTGAAGGCTGTTTTCTGTCTGATACACGTTCCACTGGCCCTGCGCATAGTGGGGGTCGAATCCATTTTCCCGTGCTCCCCCTCCTGGGAAATGCTTAATCGTAACAGCCACGCCCTCCGGTGTGACCCCATCGCTTCCCCCCTGTATTCCGGGAACCAGCCGCTCCATAATCCTGCACACCAGATCCGGGTCCTCCCCAAAGGTTCCGTAAGTCCGCTGCCACCTGGGGTCCGTTACCACGTCCGCCATGTACATGTATCCCTTTTTCATTCCCACGCTGTCCCACTCCTCGCGGATGCAGGACGCAAAATCATCAATCAGCCCAAGGCCGCTTCCCTTCACAGCCGCCGCAATCCCCATGGTGCCGGGCCAGGCCGCGAATACACCTGCGGCGTCATTCATCCCGAACACCATCTCGCCGTTCTCGTTGCGGGAATTGGATATGACCATTACCGGGACCGCGTGTTCCGAGGCTTCAGCCACCTGGTTCAGCTGGTTCACCCATTCCGCCAGCTCCTCCGGCCTTGGGTTCTGGCGCAGGATCAGATGGCGGATTCCCATCTCCTTAAGGGTATAGGTGGTGCCATATGTCTTTTCCACATTGAAAATGGATTCGTCCTTTTCCACAATCTCCTCATTCAAAAGGCCGGATTCATCCACCTTGGATTTATCCTCCTGGTAGATTCCCATTTTCCAGGAATTTACAAACAACATGCCTATCTTTTCATCTGCGGATAGTTCTTCTGCCAGGGACCTTGCCCTTTCCTCCGGTGACTTCCTCCAGTCTTTGTAAGGGGACAGGATTCCGTCCCCTGTCAGATCCCTGAAATACAGGCCGTCTTTTTCAATTACCGGCTTTACCGTCACCCCGATTGTGGGGCCGTTTGTATTCTTGTAATAGTGAACCGAGGCTTTTGCCATTGTCATATCCCATTCCTTTCTCTACTTCAATTTAATCATTTTAGTTTCATCATCCAGCCCGCATCTATGCCGCCCGTCTGGATTCCAGTTCATCCTGGATTTCAGCCATCTTATCCTTATCCAGGTTATACCAGCGCATGGATATGATTGTGGCAACATGTCCCAGTATGGGAACGATGCAGAAGCAGATCATGATGGCCATGTTAAATGTATCATTGACCGGCTCATTGGGCCGGATCACAACATTGCCCACACCTGCCAGGGTCAGGGCAAATCCCTGGATCATGGCTGAAAATGATGAGATGATCTTGTCGATGAAGGAAAACATGGTCCCCATCATGCCTGGAACAAAGCGTCCGCTGCGGTACTGCTCATAATCCGTACAGTCCGCAATCATGGGGATGATGCCGGAATTGCCCATACTGGCAAGGCATTTCTGCACCAGGAACATCCCGAGGAAGATAGCCGGGGCCTTTGGGTCAGGGCCCACCACAAACATGATGGCCAGCATGATCATGGAACCCCAGGTGCCGACCAGGAAGGTGCGCTTAAGCCCAAACCTTCTGGATACGAACACTCCGCCAATGGAAATCGCTACCAGGGGAACAATCAGTATGCTGGAAAATACACCCTGAAGCTTGGAATCAAGCAGCATATTGGCAAAGAGATACGTCATGGTGCCGCTCATAAGAAGCTGTCCCAGCTTATCTGTTGCAGCGGATATGATCAGCATCTGGATAGGGCGGTTGTGCATCACGATATCCTTATAATCCCTGAACTTTACCTTGGGCTGTGAACCGGCCTGTCCAAAGAACTCCGGCCTGTCCTTCTGGCTGATTCCGATGATTGCCAATACGGTAAACACAAAGGATATGGCTGCCAGGATCAGGACAGCTTCCTTCCACATGGCAGGGTTAATCATACCCAGGCTCTTGCCGTCCTGGCCTAAAAACTCCCCCACTGAGTATTTCTCAGCCAGGATGGTGGTAATCAGCATGGGTACCAGGGCGCTTGCCATCTGGGTCAGCACGCTGTCGAAGCCTGCGAAAATCGGACGCTGTCCGGGATTATTGGTAAGGACAGCCTGCCCTGCCTTGGTAACCACGGTCTGGCAGGTATACCCCAGTATGTAAATAACATAAAACACAGTCGTAAACGCGTACTTCTGGTTCACGCTCCAGTGGGCCGGGGTATTGAAAATCACAATCAGGCTTAGCCAGATAATGATATTACCCACCAGCATATAGGGCCGGAACTTACCGAAACGTCCATTGGTCCTGTCCACCATAAATCCCACCAGCGGGTCCGTTACCGCGTCAAAGATACGCGTGCCCGTTGCAATCAGCCCGATAATGGCAGCCGCCAGCCCCAGCACGTTCTGTGTAAAATATGAATACTGCATCATCAGAAACATGGCAATGTTCGTTGCACAGTTATTCAGTGAGAAAAAACCAATCTGCCACAGCTTCGCGTCATTGTACTGCCTTACCGCTCCCTTTGTCTTCTCCATCATCATTATCTCCCTGTTTTATACATTTTATGGTTATCCGCCGGCTTTATTTTGTAACACTATTTTAACACACTTGATTTTCAATGGTTAGGAATATATAATACTAATTAGTAATATATTGTCATATTGATTTGGCGAAATTAGATAGATTTTGAGAGAGGTTTTTGTGGATTTCGTACAAATGGGGATTTTGGAGGAAGAGATGGGAGAGGGCATTTTCAAATATGCTCCTGGGAGGTAATTATGAATAGAACAATCGATGATGGACGGAAGCAATCAGGAGAGAAATCAGATTTCAAAAAGGTTAATACAGAAGAAGGGAATTTAAAGGACGCCAGCCCAAACAGCTCCCCCGTCTGTTCCCAGCATGAAAAGGCCATGATATCCAGGCAGTTCATCGAGGCAATCCTGCAGGTCCCGGTATCCCTTTGCACTGTCTGCATAGAAGAGATTGAAGCCTGCCTGAAGTCACACCTGCCGGACTTCCTGAAGGAGAACTTTCCCTTCTTCATCACAGAATCCATGGTCCTGTCCTTTGAGCATCTGGTGCTGTATCACATAACGGACTTCCTAAGCCTTAATTTCAACCTCTTCCTCTATGACAATAAAAGCAGGGCAATGATTGCCGGCCCATACCTTACGTGCCAGGCCGGCACGGACTTCTGCGAACAGGTGCTTCAGGACAATGGGAAAAACCTGTCCCTGCTGGTGCCCTTCCACCAGTTCTGCCTGTCCCTTCCCATTGTAGGCAATTCCTATATGCTGGAAGCCATGCGCACCGCCCTGAAGGTTGTAACCGGATATGGGGATGAAGTCCCCTACCGTCATTATGAACCGCAGGCCAGATACAGCCAGGAAGTCTCCTCCCTGTCCCCCCAGGGGGTGGAGGAGGCCACAATGGAGCTTCTGGAACACAGGTACTACTATGAAAAGCTCCTGCTCCAGGAGGTCGCCCAGGGGAATCAGGACATGGCGCTCAGGTATTACCGCCAGTTTTCCATGGACAGCCGTTCCATTGTCCGCACTGAGGATCCGGTGCGGACCTCCAAAAACCTGAGTTTTTCCCTCAACACCATGCTGCGCAAAAGTGCGGAAACAGCGGGTATCCATCCCGTACACCTGGACATCATCTCCTCCAATTTTGCCATGCTCATAGAGAACTCCAACAGCCTGAAGGAGCTGGAGGAATTCAAATCCCAGATGATAAGCGTCTACTGCCGTTTTGTCCAGAAAAACCGCCTGGACCAGTACTCCCCAATAATCCGCAAGGCAATCACCTACATCCGCATCCATCTGGCGGACCAGCTGACCCTGAAGCGGATATCGGAGGGCATCCGGGTCAGCCCCTCCTATCTTTCCCGCCTTTTTAACCAGGAGGTCCATGAGTCCATATCCAACTACATCACCCGGGCCAGAATCGACAAAGCCGCCGAGCTTCTGTCATTTTCCCGGATGAGCGTACAGAATATTGCGTTCTATGTTGGCTTCGGCGATTTGAATTACTTCAGCCGCTGCTTTAAGAAACACAAAAAGAAGACGCCCACGCAATACAGGGCGTCCTCTGCCATTGGGGCCTGAATCCTACTTTATGATTAAATCCCTTCCCTTTGTATCTGAATTCAGGCACACTGCCGCAATCAATATGATACCGATTACGATATTCTTCCAGAGCGGGTCCACGCCCATCATGTTAAGCCCGGACGTAACCCCTGTGATGGTCACCACGCCGATCAGGGTCCTGAGGACGCTGCCCCGGCCTCCTGCCATGGAGGTTCCGCCCAGTGCAACCGAGGCGATTGCCGTCAGTGTAAGGGCGTCCCCTACGGTGGGAACCGCTGATTTCAGCTTGTACGCGTAGAATGCCCCTGCAAGGGCGCTGCAGGCGCCGCTCATTACAAATGCGGATATCTGCGCTTTGTCCGTGTCCACACCGGCCAGCCTTGCGGCGCTTACGTTGGCGCCCACGGCATAGATGGATTTCCCGTACACCGTATACTGCTGGAAGATGAACAGCAGCACGATTCCCAGCAACGCGATGAGGAACACGACCGGGATGCCTGCCACCTTCTGGGTGGCCCATTTTACCATGAAACGTTTGTCCATGGGGATGATCTCCGAACCATTGGGGCAGAGCGTCAGGGCTATATAGGACCAGAAGTTGGTGGTGCACAGGGTAACGATAAAGGACGGAAGCTTAAGCTTGGTCACCAGCAGGCCGTTTAAAAGCCCCATCGCCAGCCCCACCACCAGCATGATTGGAATGATCACATTGCCAAACCTTGCCACATAGATACCGGTAAGCACGCAGGTGCAGGATACCATTGGCCCTGCGCCCAGGTCGATGCCTCCTGTGTAGATGACAAAGGAGAGGCCTCCGGCCATGAGAAGCAGGGGCGCTGCCTCAATCATCATATTCTGCAGGCTGTAGGCGCCGATGAAATTCGGTATCACAATGCTGAATATGCCAAATACCAACACAATGCTTATGAGGCACATGTACTTTGAATAATCAGATATACTAAAGCTTTTCTTTTTATTAGCCATGATATGTACCCTCCTACATCATTTGCTGGACAATATCCAGCTGAAGCGGCTTGTTGCCAACCGGACACTCAAAGCTTCCCCTGATAAGTCCGTCCCTGAGAACAATGATCCTGCTGGACAGGCCGATGCACTCATCCAGTGTATCCCCCAGCAATATGATGGAATGGCCTTCAGCAGTCATATCCCTGACCAGATCATATATCTCTTCCTTGGAGCCGACATCAACGCCTCTTGTGGGATGGTTTAGGATCAGTATCTCACACCCGCTTTCAAGGGCCCTGGCAAATATCACCTTCTGCGCGTTGCCGCCTGATAACTGGTTAATACGCTCCGCAATGGAGAAGCATTTCACACCTGCTTTCTTAACCCAGTTTTCAGCCACCTGGTGCATTTTCTTAGCTGACAGGAAACTGTGGTTTGACAGCTCATCCATGTGTGAGACAATGATGTTGTCCTCGATGGACAGCAGGCCGATCATCCCCTCATCCCTTCGTTCCTTGGGAACGGACAGGATTCCTTTCTTCCTGGCCGCGCAGGGGTTGGGGAAGGTACATTCCCGGCCTTTTACCTTAATCGTGCCGGCTGTGGGCGCGGCATCGCCTACCAGGACCGCGCAGATATCTTCCTTGCCCGAGCCTTCCACCCCGCAAAGCCCCAGCACCTCTCCCTTTTTCAGGTCAAAGCTTACATGGTTAAATGCGCCGAACAGGCTTAAGTCATTCACCTCCAGGATCACCTCGTCCGTGGGCACGGTCTGCTTGTGCTCCACATAGAACTCGCCCGTGGTGGTCCTTCCCACCATCTTCTCATAGAGAAGGTTCACATCCGCACCCTTGGTGGGCATGACGGCTGTCTCCTCCCCGTCCTTGAACACATAAATCCGGTCCGTGATTTCCAGAACCTCATCCAGGCGGTGTGAGATGAAGATGACCGCATTGCCCTGTTCCTTCATATTCCTTACCTGGACAAACAGCTTTTTAATTTCCTCGTCGGACAGGACCGTGGTTGGCTCATCCAGAAGGATGATTGCATGTCCGTTTGCCGCTTCCGTCACCACGTCCAGCACCTTTGCGATTTCCACCATCTGGCGGGCCGCAAAGTCAATGTCCCTTACCTTCCTGGACGGGTCCAGGTCCATGTCAATCCGTCCCAGGGCCTTCTTAGCGTCCTGGTTCATCTTATTCCAGTTGACGAACCCGCACCTGGAATAGCCCTTTTCCCTGCCCAGGTATATGTTCTGGGCAATGGTAAGGTTCCCTACCAGGGACTGCTCCTGGAACACCATGCCGATTCCCTGGTGGTTGGCATCCAGGATGGAACTGGCCGAATAGGGTTTCCCCTGCAGGAACATCTCTCCCATGGAAGGTTTTTCAACACCGCTGATTAACTTCATCAGCGTGGATTTGCCTGCTCCGTTTTCACCGATTAACCCAATTACCTCTCCGCTGTAGACCTTCATATCGATATCGCGGAGAACGGTATTGGCTCCATATGTCTTTCCAACGCCTTTTGCTTCGAATAACAGATCGCCCATGTGTCCCCCTCCTTACTTTGATATGGTCTTGCGGTTACGGTTGATGGTAAGGGTAACTGCAACAATGATGATCACGCCCTGGATGACCTTTTTTACGTATGGGTCCACACCCATCAGGGTCAGCCAGTTGGCAAGCTCTGTATATATCAAAACTCCGACAAAGGCGGACAGTGCGCCTCCTTTGCCGCCGGCCAGTGAACCACCGCCAATGACGATAGCCGTTACAACTGGGAACATCTGATTCAGACCGATGCTGGATTGTCCTAATTTAAGACGTATGCACTGCAGTATGCCTGCCATACCCGCCGTACATCCGCATAAGGCAAAAACCTTTATTTTCGTAAGACCGATATTGATTCCCGTGGACGCTGCCGCTGTCTCATTGTCGCCAATTGCATACACAGCCCTTCCGAAGGCCGTATAATTGAGAATCAGCGCACCGATGATGAAGATGGCAAATGCGATGATGGTTATGTAGGGAATACCGATGAATTTCCCCTGTGACAGCACGACAAAAAGTTCATCCTTGACCTGGATGGGCGTGCCCTGGTAAACCAGCACAGCCACGCCGGTCATGATGCTTCCCACCGCATATGTGACAATGAATGTCGCGATTCTTGCTTTTACATGGATGATACCTGTTATAGCCCCGATAAACGTACTGATGAGAATAACGAACAAGATACCTAATATACCAAAATCATTGCTGTTTGAGTTGTTTACAACCAAAAATGCCACAAATGATCCTGCAAATCCCATGACCCCTTCAATGGAAAGATCGATGCTGCCCAGCAGCAGCACATAGGTCAGGCCGACGGAGATTACAAGAGGGATTGACATCTGGTACATGATGTTGACCACATTTCCCCAAGTAAAGAAATCCTTCTGGGAAACTGCTCCTATCATAGTCATGATAACTAACAGAATCAGTGGTGCATATCTTCTAATCTTATCTTTCCTTGCGTCATCCTTGACCTTGTAAGCAAACTGCTGGCCCACGGATAAAGCAGCTAAAGATTCTTCCCATTTATTCTTCATTATATTATCCCCTTATATACATAGTCATTATGGAACAATATTCCCCTTTTAAAGGAAGTGGGTCTGCCCTCAGGCAAGCCCACTTCACAGTTACCTACTTGATACTGATTATTCCTGGTATTTGTCAATACAGAATGACAGGTCATTGTAGTCATAGCCAGGATTCTTGGTCTTAATGAACTTGTCAATGATATCATTTGCATTGTCTTTTGTAACCAGTGTTGTCTTACAGAAAATCAGGCGCTCATTGTCAGGAATGGTGGTTGGGTCTAATTTGCCCAGGGCTGCCTGGATTGCGTAGGATGCGCCGTAGCCGGCAATCATGTATCCGTTGTTCGCATTGGTGATTACCATGTCGCCGTCATTAACAGCGTTCAGGGCCGCCTCGATACCGTCACAGCCGCTGACCATGATTTTTCCGTTCAGTCCCTTGTTCTTGAGGGCTTCAACAGCGCCAAGGGCCATGGTGTCGTTTGCAGAATAAACACCCTTTAAATCAGGATATTTAACCAGCCAGTTCTCTGTCAGGGTCATTGCCTCGGACTGGCTCCAGCTTGCTGTCTGGCTGTCAACCACTTCGATGTTCGGATAATCCTTCAGGGCTTCCTCAAATGCTTTGTGCCTGTTGGTTGCAGAGTCATCACCTAACAGTCCCTGCAGTTCAGCAACCTGTCCCTCGCCGCCAATGGACTCGAACAGGGCCTTTGCAGTTGCCTTGCCGATTGCGATATCATCCAGCATAAGGCTTGCTACGAAATGTGGATAATCCTTTGGATACAGGCCGTCTGCCCTGTGTGCCAGGATTGCCACGTAGTTTCCGGACTCCTCGCACAGCTCTGCGATGTTGGCTGTGTTGGCTGTGGATGACGGGTCAACTACAAAGACAGCCTTGTCACCGTACTGTGCAATGTAGTCCTTGATTCCCTGCAGCTGCTTGTTGTCGTCGCTGTCACAGGTAAGGACATCTGCCGATACGCCGTAGGATGCTGCTGCAAGCTTGGCGCCCTCTGCTTCCTGTGCCCAGTACTCGTTGTCCATGGAATGGATGCAGATAGCCAGATGGTAGTCAGAACCCTCTCCTGCCGGAGCTGCTGCTTCAGTTGCCGCCTCAGTCCCAGCGCTTTCTTTGGCTGCTTCGGTTGCCGCCTCAGTTGCTGCTGCCGTGGTTTCAGCCGGTGCTGCTGCGGACTCCGCCGGTTTGCTGGAACAGCCAGCCAATGCGGATACAGTCAGTGCGGTTGCCATTAATGCTGCGATCATTCTCTTTTTCATGTTACTTCCTCCTTCTACTTTTAAATAGTTTTTATACGTAAATGCCGTCTTTCATCAGCATCCAGTATTCATTACACCCTTTGCCCCATTCTGGCCGCCGCGTTGATGGCAGCCCCGGTAATACCCGACTCAGGATCCCCCAACGCCCTGATGAAGCGTACCGAATCCCTTGGATAGGGAATCCTCAGGTTTTCCTTTACGGTCTGTTCGAAGTACTCCATGGGAAACCCTTTCATATCCACCACGCCGCCGCCCAATACCACACAACCAGGATCCAGTATGGTAATCTCCGTTGCAGCAGCTATGGCGCAGGCATGGACCACATCCTTAACGTCCTTTTCTTCCCCATACCGCTCAAAAATCTCCGACACGGGACAGTGGTATTTCTCCTCTGCCAGAAGATGGAGCGTCCTGCCGCTGGCTTTCAGCTCAATACAGCCATTCTTGCCGCAGCCGCAGCTGTCCGTAAATCCCAGGACCGGTATGTGTCCCAGTTCACAGGCCGAGCCTGTATTCCCGATATAGATTTTTCCGTCAATGCACATGGAATTGCCAAGTCCCGTGCCGATGAATATACCGATGATGATTCCCCGCGTATCAATATGTCCCTTCCATATCTCATAGAGAAGGGCCGTGTTCACATCCCTCTCCATATAGACCGGAAGCCCTGTCCTTTCAGTAAGGATGTCCACCAGGGAAATGTTGTTAAATCCCTTTATGTTCGGCGAATTGTAATTAACCGTGCGTTCCCTGTTCATCAGCGAAGCCAGCGACAAGGCCATGCACAGAAAATTTTCTTTCCCATACCGCTCTATATAGGGCCTTACAAGCCCTTCAATATACCCCCCTTTGTCCACTGCGTCTGAGAGGCGCCTGCTGGGTTCCTTTTTAAAGTCCAGCACCCGGAATGTCCCATCAAGAACCCCATACCTGAGATTGGTCCCCCCGATTTCCATTGATAAGTATAAATGTTCCACGTCCATCATCCCTGTCGTCATGCCTTGTATGCGCTGCCCATCACATCAATCTTATGGAGATAGATTTCCTTTAACAGGCCGCGGTTCTTCAATGTGAATACCCTGCTGTCAATTGCCCCCGGGTTCTCTGCCAGGATCTTCCTTGTATTGGCCAGTGCGCTGATCCAGCCGTCGGTAGCGATGTTAACCTTGCACACCCCCATCCTGGCCGCCTTGGTCACCTGCTCTTCCGGTATGCCGGCCACGGCTTCAATATGTCCTCCGTAGGCATTGATCATGTCCACGAACCGCGGCTCTATGGTAGATGCGCCGTGGAGCACAATGGGGAATCCCGGCACCCTGCGCATCACGTCCTCCAGGATATCGTATCTCAGTTCCGGGAGCGTACCGTCCGGATTCGCCTTGATCTTCACCAGGCCATGGCAGGTGCCTATGGAGATTGCCAGGCTGTCGCATCCTGTCTCCTTTGCAAATTCCTCCACCATCCCCGGATCCGTGTACAGGCTTTCGTGATGGCCCACGTCACCGCCCTCTTCCGCGCCGGAAAGGACTCCCAGTTCAGCTTCCACCGTCACCCCATGCCGGTGGGCATATTCCACGGTCTTTTTCGTAAGGGCAACATTATCCTTAAAAGGAAGGGCGCTGCCATCTATCATAATAGAAGAAAATCCAAATTCCACCGCATCCACGCACTGCGCAAATGTCATGCCGTGATCCAGGTGCAGGGCCACGGGAATGTCAAGCCCCTGGTTCCTGATACGGTCCGTCCCGGACTGCACGATCCTTGCAAGCATCTCATATCCCAGCTGCTTATGCAGGTTAGGGGACGCCAGCAGGATGACAGGGGAACGTTTCTCAATCACAGCGTCCATGATTCCATTGAACTGTTCAATGGATACGAAGTTAAATGCCGGTACCGCATAACCTTCATCATATGCCTTCTTAAACATTTCCCTGGTGTTTACCTGTCCAAGTTCTGAATAGTGATACATGTCTGCCACCTCCATGTTGTAATAATCTGTTAGATATAGCGTTTGTTCAATACCGTGTACCTTGGAAGCTCCCCGATAAGCGGCATGATATAATCATAAAAGCCTTCCCTGATGTAATCCTTTTCCTCATTCACATAGGACATGGGGAGGCAGTTGTCTTCCTTTGCCACCTCTTCAAGGGCAGCCAGGTCATATTCTGCCTGGTACTGCGGGCCGGGAACCCGCCTGAGCGTCACCATCTTAAGGGACTCCCCCGCCACAGCCGCCCTTACGGCCCTTCTTCCCAGTTCTTCCGCCTCTTCCCTGTCTATATCCGACGCATCATGGGCGCCGCATCTCTGCATCAGCCCCAGGTCAATGCCCCTGATCTTACATTCAAAATTATCCCTTAACAATTGGTTCAGGTACGGGGTGATCCCGCCCATATTCTTCTGCATGTCCATGCCCCGGTTCACGGAAATGTCTTCAAACAGGAACCTGCCGTCCGCTGTCTTCACGCCTTCCGCAACCACTGCAAAGCATTTCCCTTTCTTCTCCAGGACACGCCTTATATCCCCTATGAACTTCTTCTGGTCAAACACCACTTCCGGAACATAAATCAGATCCGGCCCCAGATCAATCCTTTTGGCTGCCATGGATGCAGCTGCCAGAAAACCGGTATTGCGTCCCATGACCTCCGTGAACATGATAAGCTCCGTGTCATATGTCATCATGTCCCTGGCCAGTTCCGAAACCGTAACCGCCACATGCCTTGCCGCCGAAGGAAATCCAGGCGCGTGGTCAATGCAGGAAATGTCATTGTCCACTGTCTTAGGCACGACCATCAGCCGGAAATCATAAGCCTGTGATTCCAGAAAACGGCCCAGCCTCAGCCCGGCCCTTACCGAACCATTGCCCCCGTTTATGAATATATACCGGATATCCAGGGATTTAAGGTTTTTCAGTATCTTCCTGTAATCCGTCTGCAGCGGGTCATCCTCGTCAATCTCATACCTGCAGGAGCCAAATATCATGGATGGGGTGGAGGGCAGCAGTTTCTCGCCCGCCATCTCATCTGTAATATCAAATAACCTCCGCTCAATCAATCCCACGACCCCGTGTTCGGATGCGTAAATCCTGTTTATTTCCGGATGCCTCCTGCATTCATCAATCACACCGTAGGCAGATGTATTGATGACTGCCGTGGGTCCTCCTGATTGGATATATAATGCATTTGCCACTTTTTCCATTTATCTGTCCCCTCTGCGATGTCGTTTTCCCTCTGTCCAATTACTGTCCTGTGATAACCTGTGACGTGCAAAACCCTTACTGCGTGGATCTTATGCATCCTGCGCCTTACTCTGTCTTTAGCCTTGGATACAGATCCTTCACCTTCAGGTAAAGCTCCCGGAACAGCTCCTGCTGCTCCCTGTAGCGCTTCACATGCTCCATCACCGGTTCCACGGGGCAGTCATTGATTTTTACAATCCGGCTGCACGCCTCCTTGATATCCCGGTACATACCGCAGCCCACAGCTGCGAGTATGGCAGCCCCCTGGCAGGCCTCTTCTTCTGTCTTTGTGGTATATACAGGCATCTCCAGGATATCCGCCTGTATCTGCTTCCATGTAACCCCTTTGGCCGCCCCGCCGGAGGCAATCATCTTCCTCCTTTGGATTCCCATCTCATCCAGCACCAGCGCGCATTCCTTCAGATTGAATATCACGCCTTCCATGGTTGCCCGGATCATGTGGGCCTGTTCATGTTTCATGCCCATCCCAAAGTAAACCCCTTTGGCATATGGGTCCATGAACGGCGTGCGCTCGCCTGCCAGATACGGGATGAATAAAAGTCCCTCTGCCCCGGCAGGCACCTGTCCTGCCTCTGCGTCCAGTTCCCGATAGGGACGGTCATCCCTCAGCACCTTCTTCTTAAGCCAGCTCAAGGTGCTTCCGCCATTCAGCGCCCCGCCCTGGACATACCAGCGGTCCGCCACGGTATGGCACCATGTCTGCAGGCGCATCTGCGTATCATATAAAGGACGGTCCACCACAGCCGCAAGCTGTGACGCCGTGCCGATGTTGCAGGCCATGATTCCTTCTTCTATCACTCCGTTCCCAGTAAGCTGGGCAGAGGAATCGCCTGCCCCGTATACCACCCTGGTATGTTCTGACAGTCCGGTCCGTGCAGCCGCTTCTGCCCATACATGGCCCGCCACCTGGGAGCTTTCCCCCACCGCGGGCCAGATATCCTCCTTAAGCCCTGCCCGTTTAATCAGTTCCATGCACCAGCTTCTGCCCTTGACGGAAAATGCCAGCGTGGCGCATGCGTCCGAATAGTCGGAACCAATGGTTCCCGTCAGCCTGTACCGTATGTAATCCTTGGGAAGCATCACATGTTCTATCCGGTCATATGTATCCGGCCGGTGCCTCTTCAGCCAGAGAAGGGAGCATATCATCATGCCGGCCCCGGGCTGGTTAAGAAGTTCCGTGTCCAGAAGCCCGCCTGCCAGTTCTTTTATCCGGGCCGTCTCTTCTGCCGAGCGCTGGTCCATCCATATGATGGCAGGCATGACCGGTTCATTATCCCTGTCAAATGCCACCAGTCCGTGCATCTGGCCGGAAAGCCCGATGCCGTCCAGTTCTTCCGGCTTTATCCCGGACTTTTCCATGGCTTCCCGGATGGCCATTACCGTGCAGTCCCACCACACCTGCGGCTCCTGCTCCGCGTAGGACATCTTCGGGGTCATCACGTCATATCCCCTGCTGCTTACCGCCAATGTCCTGCCGTCCGGGTCCATGACCAGTACCTTGACACTTGACGTCCCAAGATCAATTCCAGCTAAATATCCCATATCCATCACCTTTGTATGATTTCAATCTCAACACCGTTGGGATCCGTAACCAGCATGGTGCTGCATCCCAGCTGTTCCACATAGGACGGGGCCTTCCTCACATATACCCCCTTCTCCCTGCAGGTGCCGTACACCTCGTCCAGCTGTTCTGCCACCAGGCAGAAATGCCTGTAGGTACCGGTGTCCGTCTCCTTTATGTCCTTCGGCTCTTCCTTGGCTTCATAATCAATCAGTTCCAGCCGCACGCCCTGGGGCAGCTCATAATATGTAAGCGTATGGTCCCCCATATGGACAGATCCGGCTTCCTTTAGTCCCAGCACATCCCCGTAGAACGCCTTGGAACGGTCCAGGTCCCTGACATTAACCGTTATATGGTCCAGCCCTGTAATCTTCATAGGAAACCTCCTCTTATTCAGCCAGGATGATATCTGTCATGGTTACAATGGAATCAAAATCTTCCTTCTCAATCTCCGTGTCCACTATCAGTCCGTTTATATATCCAAGGTCCGCTATCTGTGCAAATGTAACCGTACCCAGCTTGCTGCTGTCACTCATGAGATAGGATGCGCAGCACACATCCAGGATTTCACGCACGCTTTTAGCTGTCTCGAAATCAGGTGCTGTAATCCCCCGCTCGACACTGAAGCCGTTGCAGGAGAAAAATCCCTTGTCAATGTTAATCATGCCCAGGAATTCATTCCTGGTGGGCAGCGTGGTATAGTGGTATCCCCTCCTGACCAGCCCGCCCAGTATATAAACATTGAAATCCGTATGGTCTTCCAGCCATACCGCGTTGCGGATATCGTTGACCACCACGGTCAGGTTCTTCTTCTCCGGAAGCAGCTTCACCAGCTCAAATGTGGTTGTCCCTGTGGTTACCGCAATAATGTCGCCGTCATCAATCAGCTCCAGGGCAGCCCTGGCAATTGCCTTTTTCTGAGGCATCATCTGTGTCTCTTTGTCCGTGGGGGACAGTTCCCGTCCCATCTTGGAATTCCTGATGGCGCCTCCATGTGTCCTGGTAATCAGCTTCTTGCTCTCCAGCTGTTTCAGGTCATTCCTTATGGTTGAGGAGGAAACCCCGAACATCTCACACAGCACCGGCACCACTGCCTTCCCGTTGGCATTGATGGTTTCAATTATCTTTCGTTGGCGTTCTTCGGCGAATAAGCTTTTATTTGAAACACCTGTAGTCATTTTGTCCATTATCATCACCCTTTACGAAAGTAATTATAGCAAAAAGCACAATATATTGCAATATGTAATTCTCACTTTTTATTATTTTATATTGATACTGTTTTTTATCATTGTTGTTTGTTGTTGTTTGCTGTTGTTTTTTCTTGACAAAAATCTATTTTCTGCTAACATCTAAAGTAGGATTGCCTTTTTAATGGACGTCCACGACATAGAGGATCGTGGGAAAGCATTGCAACAATATTCCACACAACAAGGAGGGTGTATGAATGATTACCAGTTATCAAACTTCTGCCGGTCTGCAAAAACTTGCCGACCGCATCCGGTTCAGCTCCATCAAATCCATGTACGCAAGTAAAGGCGGACATGTGGGCGGCGTATTATCCCTGTGTGAACTCATGGCTGTCCTGTATGGGAGCGTCATGGATTATGACCCACAAAACCCGCACTGGGAAGAACGTGACAAGGTGGTGCTTTCAAAAGGACACTGCGGGCCGGTCCTCTACAGCGCCCTTGCCCTCTCCGGTTTTTTCCCGGAAAAAGAGCTTATGACCCTGAACCGGAACGGCACCCATCTTCCCAGCCACTGTGACATGAACAAAACCGTGGGAATCGATATGACAACCGGCTCCCTTGGACAGGGCGCCTCCACCGCGGCCGGCATGGCCCTTGGCAAGAAGATGCTGGACAGGAAGGGCAATGTATTCCTGATTCTGGGCGATGGGGAACTGAATGAAGGCCAGGTCTGGGAGATGGCCATGTTTGCAAAACAGCACAAGCTTGATAATCTCATAACGTTTGTTGACTGGAACCACCAGCAGCTGGATGGCTATACTGACGGCATCTGTGATCTGGGGAACATTGAAACCCTGTTTAAAGCATTTGGTTTTGAAGCAGTTACCATTGACGGACATGATGTGGACGCCATAGCGACAGCTTCCAGGAATGCCCTGGCTTCCAGGAACGGCCTTCCCAAATGCATTGTCCTTAATACGGTCAAAGGGAAGGGCTGGAGCGTAACGGAAGGAAAAACAGGCATCCACCACATCGCCATAACGGACGAAATGATGGCAGAAGCCCAGCAGGAATTCGCAGGAAAGGAGCTGTAAACCCATGAAACAATATGCAACCGATATGAGGACTGCCCTGGCAGACACACTGATTGAGCTTGAAGGGACCAATGACCGGATTCTCTGGCTGGACGCCGACCTGATGGCATCCTCCGGCATGAACAGATTCAAAGCAGCATACCCGGATAAGGTCATTAACTGCGGGATCCAGGAAGCCAATATGTTCGGCGTGGCGGCCGGCCTTTCCGAGGAAGGCTTCATCCCCTTTGTCCACTCCTTTGGCGCATTTGCAAGCCGCCGCATTGCGGACCAGATTTTCATGTCCGGCGTCTATGCGCGCCAGAACGTGCGTATCGTGGGCAGCGATCCCGGCATCTCAGCCGGGCCAAACGGCGGTACACATATCAGCCTGGAGGACATCGGTATCCTGCGTTCGCTTCCCGGAACCGTCATCCTGGAACCATGCGACCCGGTGCAGCTGCGCTCCGTCATCACCCAGACCGTCAGCCAGAGAGGGATTTTCTATATCCGCCTCATGCGCAAGACAAAGGACCAGTTCTATGAAGAAGGCACTGACTTCCGGCTCGGGAAGGCATCCATACTGAGGGAAGGGAAGGATCTGTCCATCATCACATGCGGCACCATCTGCATCAAGGAAGCCTTAAAAGCCGCAGAAGCGTTAGAGGCAGAGGGCATCCAGGCCCAAATCATGGACATGTTCACCATCAAGCCCCTTGACAGGGAGGCGGTCATAAAGGCCGCTGCAGGGACAAGGGCGGTCATCACCCTTGAAAACCACAATATCTATAACGGTCTTGGCTCCGCGGTGGCAGAAGTGATTGCAGAGGAAGGAATCAGCATCCCCTTCAGGCGCCTGGGCGCCCCGGACAGGGCCGGGGAGGTGGGCACGGCGGATTACCTGCTCAACCGGTTCGGTATGGATGCAGCCGCTGTGATTGCCGCAGCAAGAAACTTACTGGAATGATGCAGATGCCGCAGGTTCCCCGCCTGCGGCATTTCCACCCCTTAACGGTCCCCCGGGCGGATTATGATCAATCCTTTGCCGGCGGGTACTCGTTACAGAGCAGCCTGTAAGGCGCCTCATCTTCTTCTATGGTTGGGAATCTTCCCAGCGGGTTCAGGAAACGGTTGTCCGTATTGTCATCATTGCACATGGATACTTCCCCAATCAGCACAGGGCCGCCTTCGGGTATGATGAACTCGTGGTACAGGTACGGATACAGGGTCAGGCTTTCACCTGGGTGCAGGATTACCTTGGTTCCGGCGGGCATGGTGTACCGGCGTCCGTCCTGGCAGATCACCACGTCCGTGTCAGCCAGCTGTTCCGTCTCCTTGTCCGCGTTATAAAGGGTAAATTCAATGTCATTGCCGCCGCGGTTGATGATGTCCTCCATCTTGCCCCAGTGGAAATGCATGGGGGATACCTGCCCGCTGTCACACATGATGATTTTCTCTGCATAGGGTTTCTGATACTTCGGGTTATGTACATTACCGTTGCGGATGGTAATCAGCGCAAGGCCCAGCTTGTCAAAATCCCCCTCGCCGTAATCCGTCACATCCCATCCCAGCATGTTATCCCGTATCTCATCATACTCATGTCCCTTGTCCTGCCACTCCTCCGGCGTAAAACCCAGGAAAGGAGGAAGCTCAAAACAGTGCTCCTTCATCAGGGCCTCAAACTTTTTAATGACTGCGTTGATTTCTGATCGTTTCATTATGATTCTCCTTTTATTTTATTCATCCGTTCCCGGCAGTTCCCGATTGCTTCCTCACCCTCCAGCACCGTGAACCGGATCTGGTTCACTTCCTTCTCAAAGGGCTGCAGGTAATGGACCTTATCCTGGCTGATATGATACGGCTTGCCGTACACGCTGGAGTTGGAGGGTTCCAGCCCAAGGGCATAATCCCCGGAAGCCATGGACTTCCATTCCATGAAGTAAGGCAGGTTCTTACGGTTGAATTCCAGGCAAAAGGCCAGTTCCCTGCCATGGTTCACCACCATGGCCATGGTATTGCCCGATTCATCCTCAGCCATGTCATGGAGGAAAACGTATTCCGGTTCATTTGGTTTCGGTTCATCCATCCAGTTCCATCTGTCCACATGCTGTTCTGCAAATGCTTCCCTTCCAGACACCTTTTTAACCGGCAGCACCAGCTCGCAGGTTTCATCTAAAAAGGGATATCCCATGTTGCAGTGATAGAGCAGCATCAGGGGTTCCGGACGGAATGCCTGGTTCTCAATCTCATCCGTAACCAGGATGGAGTTGGAACCCAGCCTTGTCTCTATGGTCCTTCTAAGGACCATGTTCTCACCGAACAGTTCAGCCTCCCGCATCTCCCCCTTCACAGAGATCACATACTCATCCCCGTCAAAGAAGGCGTCCGCCCCCGTATGTTCAGCAGGCGTCGTCCTCATCCTGCCGTGCATGGGGTAATCCCTGCCATCCACATTGCAGGGCGCGCAGATTGTTTCCAGGCCGCAGGTGAAAAGAAGTCCGCCCATGATGCTTCTCTGGGCTTCCTGTCCATTGGTGTCATAATGGCCCCGTCCCATCAGCCCGGGCTTTGCCATAAATGACATGTTCATGCCCTTATACGATAAATCCGATATATCCAGGCATTTATCCGCCATCACGTGGAAGGCCATGTGGCCGGATTTGATTTCCCAGGCATTCATGTTCTTTGCACGCCCCTCTTTGTATGCCACCGGCCTTACATAAGCCAGCTGCTGCATGCTGCCGGCGTATTTCATCCAATCCTTTTTCATTTTATGCACCCCAGTTTTCTTTACATTGGATTCTTTCCTTCTGTTTCCTTTCCTTCTGTTTCCTCTACTCCAGATTTGCGTGATATTTCCACAGGCTCTTCATGTCAATCTGCTTTTTATCAATAATCATCTTGGCAATGGTATCCCCCAGTATCAGGAGGCCCTGCTCAAAAAGCGAGGTCATGGGCTGTACGGAATCAATCTCGTCTTCCAGGTAATTCTTGGTCCGCACAGGAATACGCACCATGAATTCAGCCACGTCCTTCATCTCACTGCCTGGATTGGAGCCGATGTGCACCACCCTGGCCCCTGCCGCCTTTGCCTTTTTGGCAATCCCCAGGGGAAACAGGGTGGAGCCGCTGCCCGAGCCCACAATCAACAGGTCATTGCCCGTGATGGCCGGTTCCGTGATTTCCCCCACATAGTGGGTACGGATTCCCAGATGCGCCAGACGTTTTGCAATGGCCTGCAGGGACAGAAGCACCCTTCCCACACCCACGAAAAACACCTGGTCCGCATCCAGCACCGCATCCGCCAGCGCCTCCACGGCCGACGGGTCCACACTGCCGAGGGCCGTATCCAGTTCCTTTAAAACAGTTGTATATGTATTCCTGTACTCATCGCTGTAATATCCCATCTCATCACTCCTTAGAATCCTCATTCAGGGTTTGTGCCAGGTCATTGACCGCTTTCAGGCTTCCCGCCAGATCCTCCTTCTTGATACAGGTGCTTCCCGCCACGAATATATTGGCAATCCCCCTGCCGTAATCCTCTATGTTCTTGGGGGAAATCCTGCCGTCCAGGATGATCCTGGTATCCAGTCCCCTGTGGTCTATCATCTTCCTCAAGTCCCTGATCTTACGGTCCCCGTAGGATACCTGTGCCTCCCCGGCGCACTGGGCAAAGCCGGGATTGATCAACATCAGCAGGACAGCGTCACATTTATCCAGGACATAATCAAGGACGGTCAGGGGGGTTCCCGGCTTCAGGGCCACACCGGCCCGCACACCCTTTCCATGGATGTAGTTTAACAGCCCGTCCACATGGTCCGCTGTCTCGATGTGGAACACAATCTGTGAAACGCCGCATTCCAACAGCTCATCAATGAAATATTGGGGATCGGACGTCATGACATGGGCCTCAAATTCCAGGTCCGTCTTCTTGCGCAGCTGCTTTACCGTCTCCAGCCCCAGAGGCATGCTTGGGCTGAAATGTCCATCCAGAATGTCCACATGCAGCATCTGGATGCCGCTTTCCTCCACCAGTTTGGCCTGCTGCTCAAGGTTGCACAGATCCAGGCAGATCAGGGATGGTGAAATAATGCAGGAGTGGTTCCATATTTCTTTGCTCATCTGTCCTCCTCCAAATACAGTTCAATCTCCGCCCTGGTGGGAAGGGATGCAATGGCCCCCTTGGACTGGATGCACAGGGAACCGCTTACATTGCCGTACCTCATGGCGTCCTCCAGGATTTCCCTTGTAAATATCCCTGTACGGTCAGCGCCTTTTATCAGCAGCCTGGAAAGGAAGCCTCCCCAGAACGCATCCCCTGCTCCTGTTGTGTCCACAATGGCGCTTGCCCTGCGTCCCTTTACCACAAAGGAACTTCCTGCGAAAAAGCACTCGGCCCCTTCTGCCCCCAGGGTTTCAATCACCACCGCGACCTGGTTCTGCTTCATGACCCGGTGTATGTTTTCCCGCCCTCCAATCATGTCTGCCTCTTCCTCCGATATTTTTAGGAGGTCGATGTAGGGAAGTATGCCCATGACGGTGTCCGCGGCCGCCTGTCTGTCATCGTCCCACATCAGGTTTCTGTAATTCACGTCAAAGCTCACCATCTTCCCCATCTCATGTCCCCGTTTCAGCGTATGGATGGTTGCGGCCCTGGCCTCCCCCTTTGACAGGGAACAGGAGCCCCCATGAATGACCTTGCAGCCTGCAAGGTACTCATCCCGGATATCCGATACGCGCAGGAACATATCCGCCCCCGGCTTCCTGGCAAAGGTGAAGCTCCGTTCCCCGCCTGGCGAGAGCGATACAAAGGCCATGGTGGTCACCGCCTCCCTGCACAGTTGCGGGCTGAGGGGCGTCACCTGATTGTCTTCCAGGGTCTGTATCAGGAAACGGCCAAAATCATCGTCCCCCACCTTGCAGAAGATTCCGGCGGACAGCCCGTTCCTGGCCGCTGCAATAGCCACATTGGCCGGCGCGCCCCCTGGATTGCGGATATAGCTGCCCTCCTCTGTTCCCGGGATAAAGTCAATGACCATCTCCCCAATCGTAATGATATCCACAGCATCATCTCCCTTTCCTTACTTTATTTCCATCATAAGCCCTTTAATTAGTAAAGTCAATATACTAATTAAATATTGTATAATTTACATATTAATTCCGGTTTATTTTTGTGCATGATATACATATGGCAAGATGTCTAAAAGGCTGTAAGACAACAAAAAGGGCGTGCCCGGCATCCGCTTACCTCCTGGCACACCCTTAAATATATTTGAAAATCCATTCCCTAATCCAACAATATATTCCCCTCATACACCTGATTCAGCACATTACAGACAGCTCCCAACAGCTGTGAATCTTCCCCGAAATACGCCCTTTTTACCCCGGTCCTGCTCCTGTCCCTGGCGAATTTCAATTCATTGATCCCATCCTCCAGCTGTTTCACATACTTTTCAGGCAGATGGACCCCATCATATCCAAGCAGGACCAGGTCCAGGTTCAGCAGGTTTACGGTACTCACCAGCGCGGAAGTTATCTTTTCCGTCACATCCTCGAATATCTCGCACATCCGGTCCGTTTCCTTCATATGGCAGAATCCGGCAAAGCTTAAGGACTGGCCCGTTGCTTTCCTCAGGCGGCCCAGGATTTCATCCGTGTTAACATACAGTTCCAGGCAGCCGCGGTTTCCGCAGATACACTTCTTTCCCCTGTAGTCAATGCTCACATGGCCAACCTCGGGCGCCAGTTTCCTGGAATCCACATACAATGCCCCGTTTTTTACAATACCGCAGCCCACGCCCCTTGCCATGCCTAAAAGCATGAAGCTGTCCCTGTTCTTTCCATTCCCATAGAGAAGTTCTGCCAGGGCCGCGCTCTGGTTGTCATGGTCCATGAACACGGGAAGGGAATACCTGTCCTCCAAAAGGCTGGCCACCGGTATGTCATGGATACCGTAAAAGTAGGGCGGGTTCAGTATCATGCCCCGGTCAAAATCAATGGGACCGATACTGGCAATCCCAATCCCCAAAATATTCTTTTCATATCCGAGCATGGCATCTGTCAGGGCGTAAATGATGGATATCAGTTCCCTTTTATCCGGCTGCTGCAGCATGACCGTCTTCCTGTACTGCACATTCAGATAAAAATCACAGAGCACGGCCTCACACCGGTCCCTGAGGATCAGGATCCCAATGGTTTTCGGCGCGCCCTCCGGTATCCTCAGGCTGATGGGATTGCGGCCCACACCATCGCACTGGTCCACACCGCCCTCTTTTACAAGTCCCTTATCCGCCAGCTCCGACACCATATTGGTTATGGCCATCTTGGTCATGCCCATGTGGGCCACCAGTTCCACACGGTTGTTGCAGGTCCCGGTGGCAATCAGTTTTAAGATCTGTCCCCTGTTATGTTTTTTTACATCAATGCGCTTTGTCCCCAGTGTCTTCATGATATGTTACTCCGTACCTTTCATTTTGGCTGTCCCACATTTCCTTACCCACAGCAGCAATCCCTGATCTGCAATGCCGGCCGGTCCTGGTCGGTATCCCTTCTGCCTGCATTATCGGCAGACATGCGGCTTTCTATGTTATTATAAGCAATCTTTAGGTCAGTTTACAAGAAACTGCTTACCACATACAGACTATGAAACGGACTGCTGATAAAAGAATATGTTGCCGTCTCTTGTATATATGATATACTTTTCTTAGGGAGCAATCGTGTTGCAGGGTGGCGTTGACCTTCATTCTACATAGGATGGAGGTGATGTCTATGAAACATTTCGATTTTAAAGACCTTATGGCTTTTGGAATGTTTATTTTAGCGTTACTGACATTCATTTATTTGATTTGTCACTAGTGTACTGACACGATGACATTCAGGCAAACCTCCTTGTCTATTTTCCTGATAGCACAGGTCAAAAATACTCAGCGTAGCCCGCTACGCCTCCGTTTTTTGACCTGCACTCTCAGAAAAATATCCTGCGGAGTTTTACCAGAAGTCATCGTGCCAGTACACCAGCTTAACATAGAAAAACCACCCCTAAACTTTGGCGAGTAGCAGGGTGGAGTTTCTATCTTCTTACTGGTCAACCCACCTTGTGGGCGGTTGTTCCTCTTTATATCTATATTGTAACATTTCTTATCATTACATGCAAGAATTTTTCATGCGCCCAATCCCACCATCTAGTTTAAACTGTTACATATATGCCCTTTATAAAAACTTACATGCAGTAAACTACTTGTAAATCCGATGTGGCAGGACCGGCCAGCCACGGCCCCCGCCACATCATGAACGGATTAATACTCCTCGACCTTAACTTCCCTGCCCGCTTGGAACTTCCGTTCCATGGCATGTCTGGCCTTACGGTTCTCCACGCTGTCAAAGATAATGGAGAAATCATAGTCCTCCGGATACAGCCGGTCCGCCTTGACCCTGAGTTTCAGGCGCTTGTAGTTTACCAGGCGCTTTTCTTTCTTCACCTGAACCAGGACATTTCCCTTTAAGTCCGCAGGCTTTACCACGATGCCAGGCTCCCCGGCCGGTTCCACGCTTACGCTGTCACCTCTTGAGAATATCCCGGATACATCCGTGGACTCCGTCCTCTTTTTCATAACCGTGATACCTGGTTCATAGATCCTTTTTATGCCCTCCTCTTCCTTCTGTTCCAGCCCCAGTTCCTGCTTCAGGCTTTCCTTGATATCCCCATAGGCCTCCCCTGCGGCCACCTTAAGCATGTGTCCCGGCATTCCCAGGCGCTTTGCAATATAAAGCGCGCAGCTGTCCCCGGACTTGCCCATCTCCAGGCGGTAGAGGGGCCTTAGGTTTTCCCTGTCAAACGCCATCCTGGCGCTGACGATTTCCCCATGTTTCCTTGCATAGGACTTGACCTCCGGGTAATGGGTGGTCACCAGGTACAGGCAGCCGCGAAGGCGCAGTTCTTCCAGTATGGCGATGGCAATCCCCATTCCCTCAGCCGGGTCCGTGCCGGAGCCAAGTTCATCCAGGATTACCAGGCTGTCCCTGGTGGCCCTGCGGAGTATATCCATCACATTGGTGATATGGGCTGAGAATGTTGACAGGTTATCCGCAAGGTCCTGCCCGTCGCCTATATCGCAGAGCACCAGGTTCCTCATGGCAACATCGCCGTAAGCGCAGGGCAGATGCAGCCCGCATCCGGCCATCAGCGTGAAAAGTCCCACGGTCTTTATGGCCACGGTCTTGCCGCCTGTATTGGGGCCTGTTATGATCATTCCGCGTTTCTCACCGCCGATTTCAAACTGCAGGGGCACATTGGATTCAGAAGGCAGCAGGGGGTGCCTGGCATCCTTCAGGCAGATACACCCTTCGGTGTTGATGGCAGGTTCCCTTGCCTCCATCTGTGCGCTGAGCTTGCCTTTTGCAAAGATGAAGTCCAGCTTTGCCAGGGTTTCCAGGTTGCCTTTTATGGATGGCTCCTGGGATGCAATCATGTCCATCAGGCTGTAGAGGATTTTCCTCTCCTCGCAGTCCTCCTCCACCAGCAGGATTTCCCTCTGGTCCTGAAGCCTTGCCACTGTTTCCGGTTCAATAAACACCGTGGCCCCTGTGGATGAACTGTCTATGACGCTGCCAGGCACCCTGGACTTATACTCTTTCTTTACAGGAAGGCACAGCCTGTGGTTCCTGGTGACCACAAAGGCTTCGGACATATACTTTTTATTATTTTTTAACAGGGATTCCGCCTTATCCTTAATCTTTTCCTCCAGGCCGCGGATTTCCTTGCGGATTCCCCAAAGGGCGCCGGATGCATGGTCGTCGACCCGGCCATGGCGCACCGACCGCTCTATCTCCTCCTTCAATTCCGTAAGAGGAGATAAATCATCACTGTAAAATGCAGCCGGGATGTGATGCATTTTCCCACGTTCCAGATATGCCTGCATCCGCCTGACGGCTGCCAGGAACATCCCTACCTCTTCCATCTCTTCCGGAAGCAGCAGCTCCCCAAGCACTGCCTTTTCCACAATGCGGCCAATCTGTTCCATGACAGGAAGGGGAGGCGTGCCAAGGAGGTCCAGCATCTGTCTGGCCTGGGTGGTGTCCCTCATGTTCCGTTTCAGTTCCCCTTCATCCAGGTATGGCTTAAGGTCCCTTATCTTTTCCTTTGCCTGGGGTGAATTAGCGTATCCTTCCAGCTGTCCTATGATTTCCGTAAATGCAACCGCGTCAAATGTATGATTCATTGTATCTGTATTCCTTTCCATTCTGCTTATTCCTTACAATCCGTTTCATGAGAATAAAAATGGAAAATAAAAAAACCATGGACATCCACCAACAGGTTTCGTCACATAGGTCTGCCAGGTGCTGCATCCACACGCCGCAGCACACACTTCTATATGTCCATCTGTCAGGGATGATGGTACAACAAATAACGCCCACAGGTTACTTTGTATCCGGGTAATACCCGGCACATCATCACCTGCGCAGCACGGACCTGCTGTACACCATAGATTCATTATCTTCCACTAACAGATACAATTAACAAAAAGACGCCTCGCTTTCAAGTTCAAAAATATTATGGTACCGATGATAACATAAAGTGGATGAAAGGTCAACTGGAAATTTTTTCAGTACAGTCTTCCTACAATTTTTTCACGGGTCTTTGACACCCGGAAGTTTGACAGACTAACCTCATGAACTGACTTTAGAACAGCAAACAGCCCTAATAAGGGCATACATAGAACAGAATTTTATTTCACAGGGCATGTGCGCCGACTTTGCAATTCATAATCCACCAGTCACAGACAGCAAAAGGAGACCTCTATTCACTTGATAAAGATGGTCAATGGCAGCCAAGATATCAAAAAAGTTACCTATTCCATAAGGATGACATTGAAAAATCAATACCAGAATATCCCTAATCTAATAATAGCAGTTTGGGACTCAAAAGATACTCTTTTCCGGTGGAGGGAATCCTGAGCCAGTATGTGTAATCTTAATAGAGAGATTGCGGAGGATAATAGCCACCAATTCACCCCCCTGTTTTCTTAGAACCCATTCATTCCTTTATTGAAAGACCAAAGATAATCTGGTAAAATATTTCATAGGGAACAATCATGTTATAACAAGGTGTTGGCCTTCCATTTTACATAAGATGGGAGGTGGTGCGGATGAAATTTGACTTTAAGGATTTAATGGCCTTTGGCATGTTCATTCTCGCATTATTGACCTTAATCTTAAAGATTAGTCAGTAGCGTTTTCTAAATCCCGGAAACGGGTACAGAAAAACCACCCTTGTAAACTTGGCCGTTGAGAGGGTGGATTTTTCTATCGTTGATATAGGCCAACCTCTTGTATGAGGTGGTTGTTCCTTTTTTATTACACTTTTATTATAGTCAATCTTCATCATGATTTCAAGTGATTCTTAAAAATTTCCTATACTGTTTGCACAGGAGTCTGACAGTTGAATATATGAAAAAGACGCAGGGAAACCCGAAATTTTTCAGCTCGGTCTTCCTACAATTATTTCCAGTATAACCCTCCACAATTCATTCCTCTCAATCCTGCTCCATGATTACCATCCCCACGCCGGCTTCCGACACATTCAGGGTTTCTGCCATTTTTATTTTTGCCTTCAGGGATACACAGTGGCATGGATAAAGAGTCTTTATCCCCATCCCCTCCAGATGGCGGATGGTCTGCTCCAGCCGGTTATCCACATCAAACAGATGGAATCCGCCCAGAATCCCCACAATCCTGGATTCCCCGCACACTTCGACCGCATAATCCACGATATTGCAGATTCCGCTGTGGGAACATCCTGTGATGATGAACAATCCGCCCTCCACCTTGCAGACCAGGGCCGAATCGTCCTCCAGCATGTCCTGCTGCCAGCCGTCCCAAGTTTTCCTCACCCCGATTGCATCCCTGCCTTCAAATCCATTTTCCCGGGGGACCTGCCCCAGGAACACACAGTTTTCAGACAGGAACCATGGCTTAACGGCAGGAATATAGTCAAAACACGTTTCAACCACATCCCTTCCCCAAGGCGAACCTATATCCTCCCCGTCAAATGCCTTGGGTTCAAAGCATCCCGGATGGGCAATCAGCCGGATGTCCGGCCGTGGATGATGGATTCCCATGCTATCCGCGCACACATGGGCAAGGCCGCCCGTGTGGTCATTATGCCCATGGGACAGCACAATATGTGTTATATCCCTCATATCTATGTCCATGGCCCTGGCATTCTTAAGGAACACATCGGAATATCCTGTGTCAAATAATATGCGCATGCCGTCCATTTCAATGTAATGGCACACCGCTGGTTCCCCTACATAGTATTGGTCAATCAGTGTGTTGTTGTCAACCAGGATCCGTATCTTCATATAAACCTCCTTGGATGGGTTGGAAAAATGCCTTCTGCCAGATGGGCGCCCCTTTGCTGGATTCCGCCGGGCCGTCCTGTAGTCCGTAGATATCCAGTCCGCCCCGCGCCTCCGGCCTCCTGGCTATGTATTCGGGGGTTATACTAGCATCCCTTTCCCTCAGGAAATAATAACCATTTCTATACTAAGGCCAAAATAAACATTTTACAACCAAATTCTTCCGGTATATCCTGTATGTATCAGAAAGGACATCCCTCATGAAAAATCCCACCTCAGGTAATATCCGATTCCAGCCCATATCACTAACCGTACCGCTGATAGCCGGCAATATACTATAGCAGTCCTACAATACCATCAATGCCTTGGTCATAGGACGATACGCCGGGCCGGATACATTCGCGGCCATGGCGGGGCATCTATCTTAAAGGGAGACGCGGGCAATGAGGATATACCAAAAGAGGGAAGCATATGCCTCCCTCTGTCCATAACCCAGTGTACCTCTGCGTAACCGGCACACAATCTTAGGGCGTGTTTGAAAATTCATTCCCGCCAACTTCCCTAATCTTTATAATTTAGCCAGAACCTCATCCAGGTCCATTGTCCGGGTACCGTCCTCCAGTTCAAAGAACGGGATTCCGATTCCTCCTGCCTGGCGTACCTGCTCATATAATCCGCAGTTCTCCCTCACGGCCAGATACGCCTTCAGATCCGGGAGGCTGGCGGACAGGTTCTTAAAATCCATTTCCGCGTTCTTTTCCCTCAGCTTGCAAAGGGCATATAAAGTGTCGGGACATAAGTGGCTTCCAATTACAGTGATTTTCATGATTCATGATCTCCTCTCAGGTTTGTTTTACTTATCTATATGTTCCGGAACAGGCCCGGAAATATATGCTTCAGATTCTTTTAGGCACGTTCCAATCCTGGCGCCTCAGGCTTCATTTCCTTTTCCTTTTTTATCCGCCTGTTCAGCCAATCCTTTCCTTCCACCATACGCGTCACCATCATGGACGCAATGGTATCACCGCTTGCATTAAGGCAGGTTGCAGCCGGATCCACCAGGAAACCGATGGTTGCAATCAGTGGAAATGCCTCTGCAGGGAAGCCGAAAAGGCTTACTATCAGCATTTCCCCAACCAGGCCGCCTCCCGGCGCGCCAGACAGTACGAATGCGCTGAGCACGGCAACTGCCATGGCCATGGCATAGGTCCCCACACCAGTAAAGGACTGGTTGAAAATGCCGAACAGGAAACTGATTTTTACAATTGCAGATAACACGGAGCCGTCCATATGCATGGTAGCGCCCATGGGAAGTACGATATCGCGGATATCCTTCGGGACGCCGATCCGGTCGCAGGCCTCTGCATTTACCGGAAGGGCCGCAATGGAGCTCTGCGTTGCAAACGCGGTAACCGCCGGGTTCAGGATATGCTTGAACATCCTGCTGACCCCCTCTTTGCCCCCTGCGAAATATGCGTAGGCAGGAAATGCGGTAAAGAAGTAAAAAAGGCACATGGGATAATAAACCAGCATGGCATGTCCATAGTCCCCGATGAGTCCGGGGCCGAACTCCCCAACCAGGGAAGCGAAGTAAGCGCCTAACCCGATGGGTGCGTACATCATGATGATACTGACAATCTTCATGATAATGGCATTCAGATTGTTAAGAAGCTTCCCAACTGGGCTTTCCTCGCCTCCGCAGGCGCTGACACAGAAACCGGACAGGATTGCGAATACGATGATTGGCAGCATGTTCCTCCTGCTCATCAGTCCTGAGAAATCATCCACGGTCAGGGCGCCCACAATCATGTCACCCACACTGGACATTTCCTCCATCTCCGCGCTGGCAAACTGTATGCTCGTACCTGCCGCAGGCGGGAAGACATTGACCACCACCAGGACCAGCACGCCTGCAATGGCGCCTGTTACCACGAACACGGTCACCAGGCTTCCCATGATCCTGCCAAGCCGTTTCATGTTGACCATGTTGCCCACCGCACTTGCTATGGACACAAACACCATCGGCACCACAATGGTAAACATCAGGTTCAGGAAAATATCCCCCAATGGCGCAAGTACCTTTGCCTTTTCCCCCAGAACAATCCCCAGCACTGCCCCGATGGTGATTCCTGATAATAATATGATTGGAAAACGGTAATTTTTCCATATCGTTGATTTATTCATACCTTTCTCCTCCTTCTCTTATGTCTTTACAGCCTGCTGACAGCTTCCTTAAGCTGGTTTAACGCCTTTTCCAGGACACATCTTGGGCAGGCCGCATTTAACCGCATGTAACCGGACAGACTGCGTCCGAATGTATAACCCTCGTTCAATCCAAGGCCCGCCTCCTCAATCATGAATCTGCGGAGCTTTTCATTGTCCATGCCAAGGGCACGGCAGTCCAGCCACACCAGATACGTCGCATCCGGGACAGTGGGCTTAATCTGGGGAATATTGGCTTCACAGTACGCACGGATGAAATCAAAGTTGGCTTCCAGATATGGCAGCAGCTGTTCCAGCCACTCCTCCCCTTCATTGAAGGCTGCTTCCATTGCCACTGAGCTGAAGGCATTGTTCCTGTGGATATCCATGGCCATCCAGAACGTATCGAATTTCTTTTTCATCTCCTCATTGGGGAAAATGGTTGCGGATGCCTGGAGTCCGGCCAGGTTAAATGTTTTGGTTCCTGATATACAGGTAATCACTTTTCCTGCGATTTCATCTGAAAGGGTTGCTGTGGGTATGTGCTTCTTTCCATGGAAAACCAGGTCTGAGTGGATCTCGTCCGATACCAGCAACACATCATTCTCCATACAGATCCGTGCCATCCGGTCCAGTTCTTCCCTGGTCCACACAATCCCCAGCGGGTTGTGGGGGCTGCACAGAAGGAACATCCTGGCCTGCTTTGCCTTTTCCTCAAAGTCCTCAAAGTCAATGGACCAGGCCCCGTCCTTTTCCACCAACTGGTTCTCCAGCACGTTCCGCCCCCAGGCCTCAGTCACATCGTAGAACTCAGAATACACCGGAGTCTGGATTAAAATACTGTCACCTGGTTCTGAAAACAGCTTTACAAGGGAGGACAGCGCAGGCACCACGCCCAGGCTCCAGCTCATGAGTTCAGGTCTGATTTCCCATCCATTGCGCCTTCTCTGCCATCCCCGTATTGACTCAAAATAAGAATCCGGCCTGGAGGTATATCCGAAGATTCCCTGCCCTGCTTTTTCCTTCAGCGCATCTATAATGGGCTGCGCCGTCCTGAAATCCATATCCGCAACCCAGAGCGGAATCACATCCTGCCTTCCGAATTTCTTCACGCGCTCATCGTACTTTGCCGCCCTGTTCCGGCTTCTGTCGATAACTTCATCAAAATCATACTTCATTTTTATGCCGCCTTTCTTTTGGTTTCCCTGTTTCTGTGGACCTATTAAATATATAAGCAAAACCCGTGCCAACTTCCGAGGCGCAGCAGATGGGGAAGAATTGAAAAGGCCTGATTTCCTGGAAAATCAAGCCTTTTTATACATGGATGAAAATGGGCGGGGAATTATTTTATATATGGGGAAATGATTGCTGTTGGGAGTGAGGGGTTGGTTATGGGGTTGTATTGGGTTGTTTTTGGTTTTATTAGGTTACATTAGGTTGCATTGGTTGCAATTGATTCATTTTGGTTCTATATAGTTTTATATGATTGAATATAGTTACATATGGTTTATAGAATTCCATACGGTTTTATATAATCCTCCCTATTTTCCCAGATTTCACGTCCCAGGCAGGTCATACGGCTTCCTCCCCTCCCCCTGCTGACCCGCGCCAGGCCATATTCCTTCAGTATGCCAAGGATTGTCCTCACGCCAATCTGCGATAGAAAGAATTTCTCTTTCTTTGCACATTCCAGAATGCCCTCCCGCCCTATGGCCTTTCTTTCCTCTGTACACTGGTATAGGACCTTCAGCACAAACCAGTATTCTTCCGGCTCCATCCCCCTTTCCTCCATGGCCTGCTGCCACGGTTCAGGACGACGGAAGGACTGAGGACTGCCAGAAGCAGCTGCCTCAGATGCGGATGTTTCAGAATTTCCCGGTTCCAATCCCCCGGGCACTTCAGGACCAGCCGTCCTCACCGCCTTACCAGATTCCCGCTGTCCATCCTTCATTTCCCTATTCTCATATACAAAGGTTGGCGGAAGATCCTTCACCGTTATGACCGGACTGCCTGTAAAGCTGAAATATTCTGCCAGGTTCCGAAGCTCACGTATATTCCCCGGCCAGCTATAATGAAGGAACAGATCCTTCACTTCATCCGACAGCACGAAATCCCCCTTCAGTTCACTGTTAAAACGCTCCATCAAAAGGAATACGTCATCGCCTCTCTGGCGCAGGGGCGGAATCAGTACAGGCAGGGTATTAAGGCGGTAATACAGATCCCTTCTGAAGCTTCCGTCCTGCACCTTTTCCTCCAGTGATTCATTGGTAGCCGCCACAATCCGTACATCAATGCTGATGATCTTATTGCCTCCCACCCGCATGATTTCATGCTCCTGCAGCACTCGCAGAAGCTTCACCTGCAGGGCAGGACTCATCCCCTCCACCTCGTCCAAAAACAGGGTGCCGTGATGGGCAAACTCAAATAATCCCGGCCTTCCGCCCTTTTTCGCCCCTGTGAACGCCCCCTCTTCATATCCGAACAGTTCACTCTCCAACAGATTTTCAGGCATGGCGGCACAGTTAATTGCCACAAAAGGCCCCTTGGACCTCCTGGACGCCTGATGGACCGCATTGGCAAAAAGCTCCTTGCCGGTACCTGTCTCCCCGATGAGGAGAACCGGGGATTCCGTGGCCGCCATGCGTCTGAGTATCTGTTTGGTCCTCTCAATGCCATCCGACACCCCCACCACATCATCGAAGCAATACTTGGCCCGGTAGCCCTTGTGCATCAGCTGGTTCCTCAATTCATGCTGGCGGTTCTCAGCATCATTGAATCTCTGGAGAATGGCAAATGCGCCGATACAGTCATCCTTCCTTAAAACAGGAACCACGGTCACACCCACGTTAACCCCATTAATCCGGATTACCTTTGGCTCTATTTTCTCCTTTGACTTCAGGCATTGGAGCAGAGGCAGGTAGGCCAGGGATGAGGACGCCTGCTTATGCAGCACCAGGGAACGCTTCAGCCCTGTAATCTCCTCCGCCTTTTTATTCATGGCAAATATCTCCGCCCGCTCATTAATCCCGATAATACCCTCGTCCAATATTTCCATAAGGATGTCGAACTGGCTCTCCAGCCTTCGGGAACGCGCAAACATCATATCAAAGTTATAGGTACTGGTGACAACATTCCCAAAATACTCCTGGAACCTGGGAGTCTCCAGAAGTTCCTCCAGGCCCAGCTTCAGCGCGGCTTCAATCATGGTTTCCGACGTCAGGCACCGGTGCCCGATGTTCATCACATGTTCCACCCCCTGCGGCACATAGCGCTCCTCATCCGGAGTCACTGCCAGCGTCACGCCTTCCACCGGTTCAGCCCCCGGGTAAAAAGGAATGAAGCTGATGTGGTTGACGCCCAGCTGGTTCAAGGTAGCCGTGGCTTCACGGACCATCTTTTCCGTCATGTTGACAAACAGCGCCCTTGTGCCGGCCGGAATGGTCCGCAGCCGCCGTATGGTCTCCCACATATAGGTCACATGTATCTCACTAATCTGGGCATCAATGGGTATGTACTGCGGAACCTCCTCCCTGTTGTCAAAGGCATCCGTGGACATCATGTACAGGTCAGCCCTTTCCATATTGGAAATGGTCCCCTCCATCACGCTGTAAGACCGCACCTTCACATATTCCCCAAATAACTCCTGCACCTGATTTCCATAAAACGCACTGGCCCTTGGGTCCAGCGCCACAATCGCAACCTGTTTTACCATATATCCCCCTCCACTTTAACCATTAAAACCATTATATCTCCAATAAATCCATAATTTCAACCATAAATCGGATAATTCCCCAAAAAAGCCGCCCAAAAAGCATTCACCCCCATTACAATCGTCCCATATAGCATTCGGCACGTTTCTTGCTTGTAATATTTATTGAAGATATCCATATCACAAAACGGATGTCTGGTAAATGTCTGAATGTCCGGTACTGCGCCGCATAAACCACATCGCATGAACCACGCAGCACGGACCTAATCACAGATAACAGCAGGAGGAGACTTAGATGAATCGTGAAGAACTGATTACTTTATTAAAACAGGAGGTAGTTCCGGCCCTGGGATGCACGGAACCAGTATGCGTTGCCCTGGCAGCCGCCAGTGCAGCCAAAGCAGTGGGCGGCGATATCCATTCCATCCACGTGGAAATGAATCCAGGTATCTATAAAAACGGGATGTCCGTGGGCATACCGGGATTTGACCGGGTAGGCCTCAAGTATGCAGCTGCCCTGGGCGCTTATCTGTCCAACCCGGAAAAGGGACTGCAGCTTTTAGAAAACCTGACTCCCGCCGTCAGCAGCCGTTCCATCCGGCTGGTGGAGGACAATCAGGTCAGCATTGAGATAAAATCCAACGAAGCACAGCTTTATGCCCATGCCGTGGTCACCACCACTACAGGCAGAGGAACCAGCACCATCCGCAATACCCATTCCAATATTGTATATACTGCCCGGGAAATGCTTCCGCAAAGCACCCCGGAAATCCTGGACCAGAAAGAATACTCCCTGTCCGGCCAGACACAGCTTCATAAGAAGCTGACCCGGATGTCCATATCCGCCATTGTATCCCTGATAGAAGAATGCAGCCAGGAGGAACTGGCGTTCATGAAGGAAGGCGCCGACATGAACAGCCGGATGGCAGAATATGGCCTGGAACACGAACTTGGCATAGGCATTGCATCCGGACTGAAAAAATACAGCACCACCGATATCATGGGCAACAGCCTGATGACCCGGATCATGACCGTGATGGCAAGCAGCGCCGAAGGAAGGATGTGCGGCTGTCCCTATGCGGTCATGAGCAGTGCGGGCAGCGGCAACCATGGCCTGACCACCATCCTTCCCGTGCTGGAGACAGCAGACTATCTGGGCGCATCCCAGGAACAGCTGGTCAAGGCCCTGGCCATCTCCCACTCCCTCAATGTCTACATCAAGGAATTCACCGGGAAACTATCCGCCACCTGCGGCTGCGGCGTATCCGCCGCCTCCGCTGCTTCCGCCGCCATGGTATGGCTCATGGGCGGCAGCCACCAGCAGATGGGCAATGCCATCATCAACATGAGCGGCAACCTGACCGGAATGATATGCGACGGCGGAAAAATCGGCTGCGCCCTGAAGCTGGCCACCGCCAGCAGCGCGGCCCTCATGAGCGCCTGCCTCGCCATGGAAGGCACAGTCCTCCAACCCACGGACGGAATCTGCGCCTGTACGCCGGAAGAAGCCATCCAAAACATGGGACGCGTCAGCAACCCCGGAATGGTAGAAACGGACCGGACAATACTGGAAATCATGATGGAAAAAGGATAGTATTTATAAAAAATCTTATACTCATCGAATATGCTGACAAAAAAACGCGTATATATACATTGATATTATACAGCAGATAGAATATAATAGATTTGTAAGGAGATGAGAATCATGCCAAATATAAAACCTATATCAGATTTAAGAAATTATACGGATGTCCTAAGGGAAGTCAGAGACAATAATCCTGTCTATCTGACAAGAAATGGCCGCGGCGAATATGCTATTGTTAAGATTGATGAGTTGGATAGGCTGCGCGCCACGGTTGCACTTATGGCACAATTAGAAGAGGGAGAAAACTCGGCAAGAGAGCATGGCTGGATTTCCGCAGATGATGCGGAAGCCGCATTGGGGTTATAGTTATGTATAAATTAGAGTATGCACCAAGAGCCACGGATGATATGGCACGTGTTAAAGAATATATAACCCTTCAGCATGGAGCCACTGTGGCAAGAAAAAGCCTCCGGAAACTGACATCCTCCGCACGACGCTTGGAGAAATTCCCAGAAGAAGGACCCAGCCTGGAAGGAATGATTATGGTTCCCACAGACTACCGATATCTATATATAAAACCGAATTATCTTTTTTACAGGATTGAGGGAAATACCGTGAAGGTAGTAAGGGTCCTGAATGAACAGCAAGATTTTCTCCGGATTCTTTTTGGCATTTAGAATGAGGCAGCAGAAGCAATACCGCAGCGGGTGAGTGGAATGGGGCCGGGGAGACCGGGGGCCGGGACGGACCGTTCCGTTCTGGTGACATTTGGAGCGGTTCGGCCGGACTTAGGGGGCGGTATGCAAAAACAGAAGGCGGATTTGGAGCGCTCCACGCCCAAATCCGGCTGCCCATGGAGGGGCAGGCATCAAGCCTGCGCCGTAATTGGCAGCGAACCTTCTGTTTTTGCATACCGGCCCCTTAGTCCGGCCCACCGCGGAAACCAGGGACCAGAACGGAACGGTCCGTCCCGGCCCCC
>SKEY01000713.1_pt1 | contig 50542 bp, 45 predicted proteins | sample 4843871 | NCBI WGS metagenome assembly SKEY01 (sample SAMN11008797, study PRJNA524170) | human gut metagenome | biome: Human fecal sample; material: Feces; isolation source: fecal sample from pouch patient p36 | host: Homo sapiens | place: Israel: Tel-Aviv | collected 2016-12-04
TTGAAATTCTTTTTGATGAATTTCTTTTTAGTTAGTGCCGTAAGCGTTTCCCGCTGACGACTTTTATTATGATATCAGAAGAAATGTGCCTTGTCAACATATTTTTTAAAAATATATGTTTTTTGCTACAATGGCAACTCCATGCCTATTAACCCTAAAGAATGTTTTATCACTTCATCATATATCAATCTCACTGCCAGCTGAAAGAATTTATGTTAAAGCGGCTTTTACCCCATTCAAACTTTATCTTTCCTTCAACTATAGTTTAAACTCTCCCCAGCAAGCTTGCTGCCGCTTTATCAACAATAACCGTAACATCTTGATGTAACTGCAAAATAGATGCTGGTGCATCAGGACGTACCCCACCATAAATTGATTTTTGTATAGCTTCTGCCTTATTTTCCCCATTTGCTAATAAAATTACTTTTTTCGCATGCATAATTGTTTTGATCCCCATGCTAATTGCATATCTTGGTACTTCATCAATCGTTTTAAAAAATCTCGCATTTGCATTTACAGTCTCTTCATCGAGTTTCACTTTATGTGTTGTAGCCTCAAATTTTATATCAGGTTCATTAAACCCAATATGCGCATTTTGTCCAATACCTAAAACTTGCAAGTCAATACCGCCCTTTTCCTCTATTAATGCATCATATCGCTTGCACTCTTTCTCAATATCTTCTGCACTCCCATTTGGGATATAAATATTTTTAGGCTTTATATTAATATATTTGAAAAAGTTTTCGTGCATAAAATAATGATAACTATTACAATCTTCCCTCTTTAATCCCAGATATTCATCAAGATTAAAAGTAATGACCTCCGAAAAATCCAACCCTATTTCTTTATGTACACGTATCAAATTTTGATACATCAATAAAGGGGTACTTCCTGTTGCCAAGCCAAGCACACTATCAGGTTTTAAATAAAGTTGTCCTGCTACCATTCTTGCCGCTGTTGCACTCATTTTCTCGTATGAATTTGTTACAATTACACGCATTTTCATCTCTCCCCATATGCAATTTTTCCTTTTATCAGCATCATCATAATCTTTATATCTTTCTTAAAATTCTGCCTACCCTTTATTTTTTACTTCTATATTATAGATAAACATAAATTAATTCTAATGAAAAAGCTGACTTTTTCGTCAGCCATTTATTCACAATCAGCATTTAAGCTTTCACCTTCTAGGTAACTATTGTAATTATATATTTACCTAGAATTACCTTGCCTATGATAGATAAATCTTCAAAAATAAATTTAATGTTTGTAATCGCTTTCTATTTTTCAAAAAAATGATTAAATTTATCGCATTCCTTTTCCAGCAACAATAATGGACATTAGCTATTATAAAAATCTAGAAATAAAAAGAATGACAACTTTCTAGTCCGTTGCCATTCTTTACTATAAATATGCTCAGCTTATAAATTTTCTGTTTTAATGAACTCTGCCAACTTAAAGACACTATTCATTGTTTTGTAGTAGTTTTCAGGGCACAAGGACTGTGTTCCATCAGAAAGTGCTTTTTCAGGATTTGGATGCACTTCTATCATTAATCCATCTGCTCCGGCAGCAACAGCCGCCATTGCCATTGGTTTTACCTGGCGCCATTTTCCCGTACCATGACTTGGGTCAACGATAATCGGCAAGTGACTTAAATGATTTATAATTCCTACTGCACTTAAATCCAATGTATTTCTTGTATATTCTTCATACGTTCTAATTCCACGTTCACAAAGAACAACATTTTGATTGCCTTCACTTAAAATGTATTCTGCCGCATGCAACCATTCATTAATCGTCGCTGCCAAACCGCGCTTTAAGAGAACAGGCTTGTTTGAACGCCCTACTTCACGAAGCAAACCAAAGTTTTGCATATTGCGAGCCCCAATTTGTAACATATCCGCATATTTTGCAACAGTCTCTATCGCTTGCACCTCAGTTACTTCTGTAACAATCTTCAATCCAGTGCGCTCTCTAGCTTCCGCTAAATATTTTAAACCTTCTGTTTCTAGCCCTTGGAATGCATAAGGAGATGTGCGTGGCTTATAGGCCCCGCCTCTTAAAAATTGCGCACCGCCTGCTTTTACGATATCGGCAGCTTCAAATAATTGTTCCCTGCTTTCCACCGCACATGGCCCCGCCATAACGATTAAATTTCCTCCACCGATTTTCACACCAGCTACATCTACAATACTGTCCATTGGATGAAACTCTCTACTTACCAATTTATAACTTGACGATACTTCCACGCTTTTATCAACACCACTCATTGCATCTATTGTCAATCTCGCCATAATGCTTTTATCGCCGATTACACCAATAATCGTCTTTTTCTCTCCTTCTACAATATGCGTTTTTAAGCCAACGGAGTGAACCCGTTCAACTACCGCCTTGATTTCTTCACTTTTTGCATCACTATTCATAATAATTACCATAAAATATTCCTCCATATTAATTATTAATTTTTTGATCTATTTTTATGCCTTTAAAAGAACCTAAATTCTTCATCCATAAACTCTTTTTTTGCACCTCAGCCAATGCACCTTGGACATTTTTATCTTGACCAGAACCTTCCATATCCAAAAAGAAAATATATTCTCCTAACCCAGTTCGCGCTGGACGCGATTCAATCCTTGTTAAATTGACTTCATATTTTGCGAAAGCCAACAAAACTTCACAAAGGCTTCCTGATTTAGCTCCATTTATTTGACAGATAATTGATGTCTTTGCGCCTCCACTAATCAGATTGTTCTGTCGTTTTTTCAATAAAATAAAGCGAGTACAATTTGTATTATTATCCTGAATTTCTGTTGCTATTGTCGTTAAGTGATAAATATCACCAGCCCTTTTCGGACAAATCGCAGCATATCCTTTCACTCCACTGGCTACGATTTCTGCAGCCCGTGCAGTACTCGATACTTGTCTAATTTCAACATCTTGATAATGCTCTTTTATATAAGTTCTGCATTGAGCTAATGGTTGAGCATGTGAAATTATCGTCGTGATTTTTTCATTTGGATCTTTTGCCATCAATTGATTATGCACCATCCAGGCAATTTCTCGTTCTATTTGTAAATCAACATCATGCGCTAATGTATCAAGAGTAATATTGATTGCCCCTTCAATAGAATTTTCTACGGGAACAATCACTTTGTCAACTTCATGATTATCTACAGCGCAAATCGCATCGTAAATGCTTTGAAACGGTTTGAGTTTCCATGTAATTTGTGGAGACTCTTTCTGCAAAAACAAAGCAACTTCTTCGCTGTGCGTCCCTTGCGGCCCAAGAAAACCTAATTTGCACTCTTTCAAATGTACTCCCCCTTCTCTGAAAATTAAAAAAAAATCCCTCGTCCTATATAAAGGACGAGGGCTCAAATCGCGGTACCACCTTAATTATTTGTCAATGACAAATCACTCTATAAAGTACGGGCATAAAGCCGATACTTCCCTTTTCTGATAACGGTAAAGGTTCCGACACCACCTACAACAAAGTTCAGTGGGCAACTCCAAGGCGAACTTCCCCATATCATCTAATATCAGGATTCCAGCAAACTCCCCGACTCTCTGTAATCATCAGCTATGGCTACTTTTCCTTTTCATCATCTTTCTCATAAATGAAATTACGCTTATTTTAGCACAATAAAAAACCGCATGCAAGCATTATTTGAAAAATATGTACAACCAGAACATTCTATGTGTACATTTGTTCTTTTACCCCATTGTCAAACTTCTTATTTCCGTTAAAACATGAAAAACATTTGCTTTAAATTGATCAATACGATATTCTACTGTGTATAAAAGAAATATTCTTTCATTTGTTATTAAATAATTACTTAAAAGGAGTCTTTCATGAGTGTATTAAATGTTGAACACGTATCCCATGGATTTGGGGCAAGAACGATATTAGAAGATGCATCTTTCCGCCTTTTAAAGGGAGAGCATGTCGGTTTAATTGGTGCAAATGGCGAAGGTAAATCTACTTTTTTAAATATTATTACCGGGCAATTACAACCAGATCAGGGAAAGGTTTCTTGGTCAAACCGTGTAACTGTTGGCTATTTAGACCAACATTCCGTATTAAAAAAAGGCATGACGATTCGCGAAACACTTCGTACTGCCTTTGACGATATGTTTAAGTTAGAACAAGAAATGATCGCGCTTTACGACAAAATGGGCGAAGCTTCCCCTGACGAAGTTGACAAAATGATGAATGAAACAAGCGAAATTCAAGATATTCTTGACCATAACAGCTTCTATACCATCGATGCAAAAATTGAAGAAATCGCCAACGGATTAGGTCTAGGCTCAATTGGACTTGATAAAGACGTAACTGATTTAAGTGGTGGACAACGGACAAAAGTATTATTAACAAAATTATTATTACAAAATCCAACCATTCTTATTTTGGACGAGCCGACAAATTATCTCGATGTTGAACATATCGAGTGGTTGACAAATTACTTGAAAAATTACGAAAATGCCTTTATTCTCGTATCCCATGACATTCCATTTTTAAATAGTGTAATCAACGTTATCTATCACGTAGAAAACGCTACATTAACACGATATACCGGTGACTATGAACAATTCCAAGCCATGTATGCAATGCGTAAAAAGCAAGAAAATGCCGCCTTTGAACGCCAACAACAAGAAATTGATCGTTTGGAGGATTTCATCGCTAGAAATAAAGCGCGCGTAGCAACACGCGGTATGGCAAACAGCCGTCAAAAACGATTAGATAAAATGGAAATCTTAGAGAAGCCAAAAGAAAAACCGAAACCGCATTTCCACTTTAAAGAAGCCAGAACACCAAGCCGCTTCGTCATTGAAGCAAAACATCTCGTATTAGGTTACGATGAACCATTGACGAAACCAGTAAATATTACCTTAGAACGCGGACAAAAAGTTGCGATTCGCGGCGTAAATGGCTTAGGAAAAACAACTTTATTAAAAACGTTATTAGGCATTATCCCATCAATTTCCGGTAATGTGGAATTAGGCGATTTTGTCATGCCTGGCTATTTCGAACAAGAATCTAGCCGAGACAATGATAATACTGCTTTAGAAGAAGTATGGCAAGAATATCCTGGCATGAGTAATTTTGAAGTTCGTGCTGCACTAGCAAACTGCGGATTGACGAATGAACATATCACTAGCAAGATGATGGTACTCAGTGGTGGTGAAGCTGCCAAAGTACGACTCTGTAAAGTGATGCAGAAAAAAATCAATCTTCTTGTCCTAGACGAGCCGACAAACCATTTAGACGTAGAAGCAAAAGATGAATTAAAACGCGCCTTAAAAGAATACAAGGGAACGATTCTTCTCGTATCCCATGAACCTGAATTCTATGAAGATTGGGTAACTGACGTTTGGAACGTTGAAGGATGGACAACAAAAATCGTATAAAATAATAAAAATAGACTAGCTTTCTTTTATGAGGCTAGTCTATTTTTATTTTATATAAAATAGACTTTTAATTTTGCTAAAATTTTAATTCCCTATAAATTCTAGTCATCGAATAAATTAAGCTGATTTTGTTAAACTAAATCTACAACATTTGCTAGGGGGGTGCGTTTTGAAAAAGTGGTACTTTGTTTTGATTATTTTATGCCTTAGCCTTGGAACAATTTATGCATTTCCTTTTTTAGAGAATGCAATTACTGCACCAACACCAAAATACGTTCGTCAAGTGATTACTGCTGATAGTACATCAAGCCGTACCATTAGCTGGCAGACCGACCTAACAGATACCCCTCAGTTTATCGAATACAAACCATTAAATAGCGAAACCCTGATAAAAAAGCAAGCCATAACAAAAATATTAGCTACCGACCTCGGTGATTTTCAACTACATTCTTTAACCTTGACCGAACTTATCCCAAATACAACTTATCGCTATCGCGTAGGCAGCGATGGTGCATATTCAGACTGGTATACGCTATCTACTGCCGCGAAAGAATCAAATTTTTCTGCGCTTATTTTTCCTGATTCGCAATGCTCCGATTATACAGTTTGGGGTGATACGGTAACCAGTGCAATCACTGCGCACCCAACCACACAGTTTTTTATTAATATGGGCGACCTCGTTGATAATGGTGCCAGCTTTTATCAATGGCAAGCTTGGCTCGAGGGTGCCAAACCTTTATTACCACTAATACCGATAGCCCCAATCGAAGGAAATCACGAAGCTTACTCTTTGGAATGGGAATTTACTTTACCGACACTCTATCTTTCCTTATTTGACCTACCTCAAAATGGCGCGAAAGACTTACCTGGCCAAACGTACTCTTTTGATTATGGTGATGCACATTTCGTCGTTTTAGATAGTCAAGAAAAAGAGCTCGACGCCTATCAGCCCAATTTAACTGCTAAACAAATTCCTTGGCTTACACAAGATTTAGCCACCACAACAAAAAAATGGAAAATCGTATTGATTCACCGTGGATTGTTCAGCCATCCAGATACCGCAAATTTAAATGATCTCGGCAAGGCATTTATCCCTATTTTTGATCAGTATCACGTAGATGTTGTCTTTAGCGCGCATATTCATTCTTATGGACGAACAAGACCGCTTTACCATGGGGTTCCTGCTGCAAACGGAACAGTCTATATTTCAACAGGACGTAGCGGCGACAAAACTTGGGAAAGTTCACTTGCCAAACCTTACGAAGTCATTTTTGACCGCGCACTTGATCAACCAAATTATTTAGTTCTAAATGTTAATTCTACGACTCTAAAATTAACCGCCCAAAAACAAGACTCCATAATCATTGATACATTCGAAATAAAAAAATAAACCAAACCGCAATTACAAAATCAATATATGTTTTTTAATACAGTCAATACAGCGTCTTTCGTTACAACTACTGGATTATTATCCGCTCTCCCCTTAGTAAAGGCATGATGCAAAATTTGCGGAAAATCCTTTAATTCAATACCATAATTTTGAAGTTGATGTCCATATCCACCAAGCTGCATCATCCGCTGTATCCATTTTTCTACTTCAGCAACGTTTTCACAGTTGAAAGCCGTCAGAAGTTCCTGTTTATTCTTAATTTCCACCTCGTTTAACTTCATAAATGCAGCGAGCGACAAAGCGGCTGCAATTCCATGTGGAATACCGAACTGCGAAGTAAGCGGATAGGATAAAGAATGACAAATCGTCGTTTTCGTATTGCTAAATGCTATTCCTGCATACAAACTTCCCTTGCCAATATCTTCACGCAAGGATAAATCCTCAGGATTTTGCAACAACAACTCTAGACTTTCTCTTATCCTTCGTATTGCTGCAAGAGCAAATGTCTGTGATACCTCGTTTGTCCGTTTTGCCCAATAAGCCTCCGTTGCATGGCATACTGCATCAAGCGCTGATGATACCGTAAGTCCAACTGGCAATGCTCTTGTTAGTATTGGATCGACAACTGCAATACGAGCAAAATTTTTCGGATTATTCAGCGATAGTTTTCCACCCGATTCTTTATCCCAGATAGTCGCCCAAGGTGTTACTTCTGAACCCGTACCAGAAGTAGTCGGAATCCCAAACCAAGGAATGACAGCCTCTGTATAACTTCCCTTTCCGATACACTCTCTAAGCATTGCAACATCAGCAAGCTCCATTTTGTGAAGCGTTGCGATGCTTTTCCCCATATCGAGCACACTGCCTCCGCCAACTGCGATGACAAGATCAAAGTCAACGCTCTCTAGCTCTTTTAATAATTGAAAAAGTTCACTAATATCAGGATTGCTTACACCAAAGACGATTTCATGAACCTCATATTCATTTAAAGCAGCCCTTATCTGTTTATATCCTGCTGATAATTGAAAATCTCCGCCACGCGTAATCAGTAATATTTTATTTATCTGTAACTGCAGTTTTTTGATTGATTTATCTAAAGCACACAATGTTCCCTGCCCAGCAACGATATGTACGGGATTAAAAAATTCCATTACGTATTCCCCCTTTCAATTCATGCTAAAAGATCAGGTAATTGCCCAAAATTCTCAATCGTATAATCCGCCCCTGCTGCTTGATAAATCTTTCGTACCGCTTGACGTTTTTGCTTTTTCTCATTCTCTGGTAAACTTTCAAAATCCGCTTGCTTCATTCCCATAATCGAGCTACCGTCAATTACTCCAATCGTCGTTACTCCGGCATTTTTTCCTTCTGCTATATCGGATACGGTATCGCCAATCTTTACTACGTTACGTACACTGGAAATCCCCATATATTCTAAATTGCGAAAAATCATATACGGATATGGACGCCCCTTGGCATTCGTCATATCCGGCGTCACCCAATAATCAACTTTATAGCCTTGGTCTGCGGCTTTTTTCGTCACAATTTCCATCATTTCATTCGTATAGCCTGTCGTTGAACCTATTTTTATTTTTCGCTCGCGTAAAATTTGCACCGTTTCTACTACCTGTGGTTTTAGCGTAGAATACTCCTCAAGTACTTGAAAAACCTCATCTTGGAAGACTTTATACAACTCCAAAACATCCGTCTTGTTTGGCTCGCGTTTATACTTTTCCCGCCATAATGCTGTCAATCGATCCATTTTAAGCATCGTCCGAATATGGTCAATTTTAAGCATTCCCATCGGTTCGCGTATTTCCTCAATCGTAGGTGTTATCCCATAAGTCCGAAATGTCTTTTCAAATGCATAAATCGGCGAAAACGAACCATAATCGACCGTTGTCCCTGCCCAATCCAAAATTACTGCTTCTATCATATCCAACCCCCCCTTTTCTCTATTTAATACATTGCAATATATTGCAGTATATCGCAAAACGCCGCAACCATATCTTGATTATAACAACTTTTATTTGCAAAAACAATTAAAATATGCTTTCTTTTTCTTGGTTGCAAAAGTGATGAGACACAAGATATAATATATTCAATCTAAAAGAAAGTGATGCGATTATCTATGCTTTATGATGAACGTAAAGATAAAATTCTACAACAACTTAATATCTCTCCTATTATAAAATTATCTGATTTAGCTCAAATTCTATGCGTATCTATTGACACGATAAGGCGAGATTTAAAAACAATGGAAACCGAAGGGCTTTTAGAATGCATTCGCGGTGGTGCTCGCATACCTAGCAAAATGCTACAATTCTCAGATTTTAAAGGGCGCGAAATTATTAATACGCCACAAAAACTCCAACTCGTTCAAAAAGCTTTATCTTTTATTCACAAAGATGATGTCATCATGCTCAACTCGGGAACAACTACTGCACTTCTTGCAAAAGAAATTTCTAAAAAATCTATTTCTTGTACAATTATTACGAATAATATTGCTGCTGTTTCTATCTTGATGAAAACCCCCTCTCTTAAAGTAATTGTGGTTGGTGGCGAATTAAACGCTAACGAGCAATCACTTTATGGACCCCAATGTGAAGCAGAGCTGAAAAAATATTATCCAGATCTTTGTTTTTTATCAATTAATGCCGTTCATCCCGAAAAGGGGTTCACCGATTTCCGATTTCAAGAAATACCAATTATGCAAACCATGAAAAAAAACTCTATGCGAACGATTGCCGTAATGGATTCCAGCAAGTTGAACCGAGTTTCAAAAAAAACGTTGTTTACTTCTGAGCAATTAGATACTATTGTCATGGATGATCATGTTTCTGACGAATTAAAAAAACTCTATGCATCAAGCGGAATACATATTTTGTAAACATGCTGTTTCAATAGAATGTTTAATCTCCGTTAGCCATCGAATAATACTAAAGGGCGTGCCGAAAAAATTCGGTACGCCCTTTGATTTCTTAATGAATTGCCTTCTTTTTAAACCTTCCACCCATAATATCATGTACTTGATTAATTGTCACAAAAGCAGATTCATCTTTTTCCATAACAATTGCTTTTAATTTATCAACCTCTAGCCTTGTTACTACGCAGTATAATACCTTTTTCGGATCGCCAGTATAACCGCCCTCACCGTGGAGAATTGTTACTCCACGACCTAACCGCGCCATTAATGCTTCAGCAATTTCATCAGGATTCGATGTAATGATCATCACTCCATTAGATTCATCCAGGCCTTTAATGACAATATCAATCACTTTCGCAATAATGAAATATGCCACTAAAGAGTACATTGCTCTGTCCCAGCCAAAAATCAAGCCAGCACTACTTAAAATAAACAAATTCATAAACATAACGATCTCACCGACGGAAAATCCACTTCGCTTGTCCATAATAATGGCGACAATTTCCGTACCGTCTAAAGATCCCCCATTACGAATGATAATCCCTACACCCAAACCTGTGATAATCCCACCAAATATTGCAGCTAAAAATAAATCATGCGTAATCTCTGCCACAGGATGAAAATACGATGTCCAAATAGACAGCGAAATAATAGAAAAAGACGTAGCAAATGCAAATGTTTTTCCAATCTGTTTATAGCCCAAATATAAAAATGGAATATTTAACAATACCAAAAATACCCCCAGTGGTTGCCCAGTAAGCGCACTAGCCATAATGGAAATTCCGACAACACCACCGTCAATTACGTTATTTGGTACTAAAAATATTTCCAACCCAATCGCCGTAATAATCGAACCTAGAAACAAAAATAAATACTTTTTTATGAAAAAGCTCATTTTCTTTCTATGCTTTTCTTTTTTCTTCCGTTCCTCAATCATCATTGCATCTGCAGTATTGTTTTCTGTCATAAAATACTCCTTTCTATTTCAAAACCTTCCTATTTATATTATACACATCTAAAAGCTTATCGCAAATTTAGCTTTTTTACGCCATTCTATTGACTAATCTTATTAAAAATAATAAGATTAATTTTAATAAGATTAGTATAAGGAGATATAACCATGTCAAGAAGAACATTCCGCCCTTGGGTTGAATTGCTGTTAGAGTTTTACATATTTAAAATCTTAATGACTACACCTACCTATGGAAATCGAATTTCAGAAGAAGTGAAAAAACATACAAAAGGTGTTGCCTGCCCGAATCCAAATTTATTATATCCACTTCTGCGAAAAATAGAAAACGAAGGTTATATTATCGGCAATTGGGATTCTCCCGATAAGCGCAATCGCCGAATTTACCATATTACGCAACTAGGTTTAGATTATTTTCCTGAACTAGAACAAAAAGCAAAAGAACATTTTATCCAGATGGAGAAAAATATTGCAATTTTACGTTCTTGTTTATTTGAAAGTGAGGAAAACGCATGAACGACGTTAGTACGAAAATTACGAATAAAAAAATTATCGCATTAGCAATTTTTTTTGTTCTATTATTTATTGGTACTTCCCTGTGGTGGTGGCATTACAGCAACCGGATTGTATCAACAAATGATGCCAGAGTAAAAGGAACGATGACAACTGTAAGTGCAAAGATATCGGGAAGAGTCGAACAAATCCTCGTTGAAGAAGGCTCTATTGTTGAAGCTGGACAGCCAATCGCTATGCTTGAACAAAAAGAATATGAAAACAAAGTCACTACAGCAAAAGCAAATCTCGAAATGGCAAAAGCGAAACTTGCCGAAGTAGTCTCCGGTAACCGCCCTCAAGAAATTTCTCAGGCTAATGCAATCGTATTACAAAAAAAATCACTCTATGAAAACAGCCGCAAAAATTATGAACGAAATCAAGCATTATTTCAACAAAATGCAATTTCCGAACAACAACTTGATGCCGCAAAAACAGAAATGGAGAGTTCACTCGCCAATTATCAAAGCGCTCAAGAATCCCTTAGTTTAAGCAAGGAAGGCTCACGTCAAGAGGATGTCGACTTGAATAATGCTGCCGTTTTACAAGCCGAAGCAGAATTAGCTAACGCACAAATTCAGTTAGAAGATACGATTATCAAAGCACCGTCCAGCGGAATCATCGGTAAAAAATCCATTGAACTCGGTGAATATATCTCTGTAGGTAAACCTCTATTTAACATTACCAATTTAGACGACGTATGGATCAATGCCAATATTGAAGAAACGTATTTTGGTAAAATCACTTTAGGCAATCCAGTAGAATTTACGATAGATGCATATCCCGGGATAAAATTTACCGGCGAAGTTTATGAAACTAGTCCTGCCACAGGTGCACAGTATTCTGTTTTACCAACCGAAAATGCTTCTGGTAACTTCACAAAGATAACACAGCGAATTCCAATTAAAATTCGTCCTGCTGCTTCAAGTTATTCATTAAACCCGGGAATGTCAGCAGTTGTGACCATTCACGTAAAATAGAATACAAAAGGACTGGTTATTTTGGAAAAATATCTTACCTTACTTGCTGTCTGTCTTGGCACAGTCATCAGTGCTTACCTGAGCAGTTGTATCAATATTGCACTGCCTGACATTATGGCAGAACTAAATTTTGATTCAGATTCCATCGTTTGGGTTTCACTAGGCTACCTTCTTCCTTATGGCTCGATGCTTCCACTGACAGGTAAGCTCGGTGATAAATACGGAGCAAAAAAAATGTACCTAATCGGCATTATTTGCTTTAGCATAGGCTCCGTACTTTGTGGTACAGCAACTGGAGGGACTTCCATGCTTATCTATCGCGTAATTCAGGGAGTTGGCGGAGGCACTTTACTGCCAAACGCAATGACGATTGTAGCAGTAACCTTTACAGGCGCTGAGCGTGCTACAGCCCTGGGTCTCTGGAGTGCAATGGCAGCAATTGGCACTGCGATAGGACCAACGATTGGCGGTTATCTTATTGAGCTTTTTCAATGGCGCTCCATTTTCTTTTCTGTTATTCCCTTCTGTATATTGGGCATTTTATTAGCTTTCATTTTTATTCCAAAAATAAAAGCAACAACCGATACCCCAATCGATATCTTAGGGGGGATTCTCCTCTTTATCAGTATTGCTGCTTTGCTTATTGCCTTAAACCAGGGAGAAAAAGAAGGCTGGTTTAACTCTTATTACATCAATTCGTTACTATACTTATTCTTCTCCGTTTTTTGTCTATTCATTCTCGTTGAACTTCGTACTCCAAGCCCTATTTTTGATTTTCGACTATTTACCTCGAGAAATTTTCTTTTGGCAAATCTCATTGCGGGCGCAACATTTTTTACAATGCAAAGTACAACATATCTACTCCCTTTTTTTCTAAAATCAATTCTCAATTATAACTCAATTCAAGCTGGAATGATGATGCTTCCTCAGACAGTTGCCATGGTACTGTCAGCTGCAATCAGCGGCAAGCTAAGTACTGCTTTCGGCCCCCGTCCTGTCACTCTTTGCGGTATGGGCGCTGCATTGTATGCTTTCTTTCTTCTTAAAGATATCAATGCCAGTTTTGGTGTATATGAATTTTTTGTGCCACTTGCCATTTATGGATTTGGCTTAGGTCTTACCATGTCGCCGACAACAACATGTGCAATGGCGACATTAAAACGAAATCAGCTTGGTGTAGGCTCAGGGATTTTAAACTTTTCCAAGCTCTTAAATGCTAGTATTGGCGTCGTTATCATGCAGGTCTTATTGACAAGACGCGAAATTTATCACGCGCAAATATTAACAACAACGCTCGATGTTTCTCATGATTCTTTTTCTCTCTACCAACTCATCGCCGCTTTGCAAATGCAAAATTTCTTTGGCGGAAATTTTGATGTTGCTTTAGGCAGCCAGCTTTGGTTTAATGGAATGAATATCTTGCCAGAAAAGTATGCGGGCTTTATGCAATATTTAAACCAGATTATCTATTCACAGTCGGCGATTCTTGCGTTTCAAGATGATTTTTTTGTTTTATTTTGCTGTAGTATTGTAGGTGTTTTCATTACTTTATTTTTAAAAAATACACATTGAGTATAAAAATAGAGGTAAGCAGTTTAAACTGCTTACCTCTATTTGTTTTATTCTACCTTTTTAAATTGTAATTTTTGCTCATATTTATCAAATAAGAGATAAATAATCGGTACAACGACTAATGTCAATAAAGTTGACGTAATTAGTCCACCAATTAACACGACACCCATAGATTGACGAAGTTCTGCCCCAGCACCAAGGCCTAATGCTATCGGAAGTACACCGAAAATCATTGAAGCAGTCGTCATTAAGATTGGACGGAGACGAACTGTACCCGCATCAATCAAGGCTGATTTTATGTCCATTCCCGCCTCGCGCATCTGGTTCGCATGGTCAACAAGCAGAATTGCATTCTTTGTTACCAGACCCATCAACATGATAAAACCAATCATACTCATCATATTGATTGTTTGATTTGCAATGAGTAACCCAACAATCGCACCACTGACAGCAAACGGTAAGGAAAGCATAATCGTAAATGGATGGACAAAGCTTCCATACTGAGCTGCAAGAATCATGTAAATGAGTACACATCCCATGATAAGTGCAGTAAGCATTTCGCCAAACGTCTCTTGCATAGATTTCGCATCACCGGCAAATCCGTAACTATAGCCAAGCGGCATATGCAGATCTTTTGCAAGCTGTGCTGCCTGATTTGACAATTCACCAGCAGATACACCAATCGCATTCGCATATACAGTAATTTTACGCTGGCGATTTTCACGATTAATTTCTGTAGGCCCAGAAGATAATTCAATATTAGCAATATCGCCTAAACGAATGAATGTATTTTGATTTGTACCAATCAATAGATTGCCTACATCATGAATATTCATTCGATTCTTTTCAGAAAGCTGAAGACGAATATCGTAGTCATTATCACCTGCATTGTACTGATTCGGCGTTGATACTCCGATGAATGCCATCTGTAAAGTAGAAGATACTTGCGCAGTATCTAAGCCTACGTCTTTCATGCGAAGCGCATCTAATCGCACTTGAATTTCCGGCGCGGATTGGTCAATGGACATATCCACATCAGCACTGCCTGGCAAAGCAGAAATCTGCTCTACCAAAGTTTGTGCATAATTTGTAAGCTGATCCAAATCATCACCTTGCAAAGCTAACTGTACAGGTCTAGAGTCTCCTCCCATACCTTGGGATGTCTGAACAATGACTTTTAAATTGCCATTTCCAGCAAACTCAGTTCTAAGTTCATCCATAATCTCATTCATTGAGCGATCTCGTTTATTAGATGATACTAACTTAACACCGACAGATGCTTTATTCGTTCCATTTTGCCCAATAATCGCATAAGAAATTTCTTTCTCTGGCAAACGCTCTATTGTTTCTTCAATCGGATAAATTAACTCTTTCATTTTTTCCAGAGAAGTTCCCGCTGGAGCCGTTAATGCAATCGTAAATTCTCCGGAATCATAAGATGGTTGAAACTCCTTACCTAAAAACGGTAAGAGTAGCGGATTAATAAGCAAGGATAACAACGCAATAACTAATACTTTTTTGGGTTGATCCAACACCCAAGCAATAATGCTGCTATAAGCGTTTTGCCATTTTATATATTGTTTTTCAAACGCTGCTAATGTTTTATCTACCCACTTTTGCCACCATTTTTTCTCGTTGGAATCTATCAATGTAGGCTTTAAAAAATATGCCGCTAGCATAGGGGTTAGTGTAAAGGCAACAAACGTAGAAAAGACCACAGCAAAAGATACCGTAAGACCAAACTGCTTAAAAAATTGTCCAACGATACCATTCATACTCCCAACGGGTACAAAGACTGCGAGCAACGTTAATGTAGTCGCAATAATTGCCATGCTCAATTGATTCGTTGCATCACGTGCTGCAGCAAAGGCAGACTTTCCTGCCTCCATATGCCGATAAATATTTTCGACGACAACAATTGCATCATCGATAACAATCCCAACCGCCAAACTAAGTGCCATCAAGGACATCGTATTCAGCGTAAAATCCATTATCTGCATCAAGAAAAAAGTTGCAATCAATGAAGTAGGAATTGTTAATGCACCAATGAGCGTTGCACGTCCATTTTGTAAAAACAGATAGGTAATCAAGATTGCTAATATACTCCCTAAAACCAAGGACATCATGACGTCACTTACACTGTCTTTAATAAAAGTCGATCCATCTTTTGCAATATTAATTTTTATATCCTCTGGCAATACCTTTTGCATATCCTGCATTCTTGCCTTTACTTTATCAGCAACCGCCACTGTATTCGTTCCCGATTGTTTTTGTACAGCAATTAGTACTCCAGCGGAAGCATTGATATCGGCAGATACGGTTTCCTCTGCCCAACCATCTTTTACCTCAGCGACATCATAGAGACGAATCATTTTTCCATCTATATTTGCTACAACTAAATTTTTGATATCTTCAATGGATTTATATTTACCAATCGCACGAACGGAAACCTTACGCCCGTTCTCTGTTACACTACCACCCGGGGCATTGATATTCTGATTGTTTACTGCATTCATGATTTGTCCAATAGACAAATTGTATTCAGATAACTTATTCGCATCAATTTCAATGTGTATTTCACGCTCAGAAGCACCATATACATTGACTTCTGCCACTCCATCTAAACGTTGAAGTTCATCTTTGATAATGTCATTGGCGATTTTTCTAATTTCCCCAACACTTCGTTTATCTGAAGTTAAACTATAGATCCCAATTGCCTGTGCAGATAAATCAAAACGCTGCACAATCGGCTCATCAATATCATCCGGTAGTTTTTTACGAGCTGCCGCAACTTTTTCACGCACCTCATTCGCAGCTAATTTTGAATCCGTTCCATACTCAAATTCAATCGTTGTCTGCGATCTACCTTCACGAGAAGTCGATGATAAGGTTTTAATTCCCGATAAAGAGCTCACCGCATCTTCAATTGGCTTTGTTAAGAGCGTCTCAATCTCCTGTGGAGAAGCACCTGTCATCGTTGCAGTTATACTCACTACCGGTAAATCAACATCCGGATTTAAATCAACGCCAAGCTTCGGAAATGCTTGCAGACCAAATACGACTAATACCAATACCAGCATCAGTGTAAAAACTGGGCGTTTTATGAGTGTAGAAATGATATTCACTGTGCGTCACCGCCTGCTCCTACCAAAACTTTCATCCCATCACGCAATTTATGCTGACCACCCGTTACCACTTGTTCCCCTTCATTTAATCCTTCAATAACCTCTGCATATCCTCCACCTGTACCACCAACTTGAATTAAGCGCTGATTAGCTCTGCCATCTTCAGCAATGACAAACACACTTGGCTGATCTTCACGTAAAACAATTGAATTTTCTGGAACAGCTAAAACCTGACCTTTGGTCGCAACAGGAATTTCAACTTTAGCAAACATTCCACCTTTTAAAATTCCGTCACTGTTATCAATCGTAACATCTGCCGTAAAAGTACGTGCTGGCAATTGTGCAACTGGAGAAATCATGGTAATCATTCCATTTACAGCTTTTCCACCTAATGCGTCAATTTGCACTTCTACTGATGTTCCAACTTTTAATCCTGCAGCTTGAGATTCTCCGATAGTCGTTTTTGCAAGCAAAGTTTCAGTATCTGCTACAGTAATTAACGGCGTGCCACTACGAACAAACGCACCAGCCTGTAAATGGCGTTTTGTAACAACACCATCACGCGGTACAATAATATTTAAATTTTTTTCTTTTTCTTTTACGAGCCCTAAAGAGCCTTTGGCATTTTGTACTTGCCCATATGCCGCATCGCGCTTCGTACGTGCATTATCTAATACCTGCATCGAAATCGCACCAGCGTTCGCCAGTTCACTATAACGATTGTAGTCAAGTTGGGCCTGTTCAAAATTAGACTCGGCAGCAAGAAGATTTCCTTCTGCCTGCATCACCTGCCCCGCCAAATCTCCGCCATCTAATGTTGCAACTACGGTGCCTGCCTTAACAAGATCACCTTCATTTACATACATCGTTTCAATTCTTCCATCTACCTTTGCTGAGATATCTGCGCTCCAAACAGGCTCAAGCCCTGCGGAAAAAATCATCTGTGGCGTGATATCTCGTCTTCCTACAGGCTCCGTCTGTACCGATGTTATATTACTCTCTGCTAAATTTTTTGCTCTAATTTTATTTTCTGCAATATTATCAATAATTCGATACCCGATAAACGCACCCAATAAAACGACACCTATAATGATAGGCATAAATCGTTTTACCTTGGTGAAATTCATATCGTTCATCCTTCCATTTCACTCTCTAAAATTTATGACTTCTCAGTCATACCGTATTATAACAAAAGCCTTTACCTAATGCCTATGGTAATGATAGGTATAGAACAAATACTTTAACAACTTTTGGGATAAATTAACCTATATAATATTTCTTAAGTTGGCAACAATATAATTAATCTTGATCGAGTTTAGTTATTTTTGATTGACTTTGGTTATTTTTGATTGTAAAATAATACTAACAAAAGGAAGTGATGAAAATGTTAACTGAAGAACGCTATACAACAATCCTAGCAATACTTGCCGAAAGAAAAGCGATTACAGTTCCTGAATTAACAAAATTGCTTAAAACATCGGAATCTACAATTCGACGAGATTTAACCGTTTTACATAGCCGTGGCAAATTACATAAAGTATACGGTGGCGCAACATCAATTGACACAAACTACAGTACAGATGAAGCTGATGTATTAACTAAGAATGATCTTAATAAAGAATCTAAAATTGCAATTGCCCGACTTGCCGCCAAATTAATAGGACCAAATGATTTTGTTTATCTTGATGCTGGCACAACAACAGAATGGATGATTGACTTTATTAACGTAAATCATGCAACTTTCGTGACAAATGGCATGGGGCATGCAATGAAACTTGCTTTTAAAGGATATACTACTTATATCGTCAGTGGACGAGTAAAAACAACTACTGCGGCAATCGTAGGCAGTGAAACAATTGAAAACATCAAAAAATATAACTTTACCAAAGGTTTTTTTGGTACAAACTGCATCAGTATTAAAGCTGGCTTCACAACGCCAGATGTCAGCGAGGGCGCAGTTAAAAATGAAGCAATCCTCCGCTGTGAAAAATGTTACGTTCTCGCTGATGCATCAAAATTTAATAAAATTGCGCCGATTACTTTTGCCAACTTGTCTAGTGCAACGATTATTACTGACAAGTTAAAAGATAAAAAATATCGCGACTATACCAATATTATTGAGGTGGAAAATCATGATTTACACGGCAACGTTTAATCCCTCCCTAGATTATATCGTCCAACTGGATACATTTACCGCTGGAGCGGTCAATCGAACAAAACACGAGCGTATTTTCGGTGGAGGAAAAGGCATCAACGTATCCATCGTACTGCATAACCTTGGCGTAGATAGCATAACGTTAGGCTTTATTGCTGGCTTTACTGGAGACGAAATTGAACGCCAAGTAAAGTCCTTCGGCTGTAAAACCGATTTCATTCATCTATCTAATGGATTATCCCGTATCAATGTAAAATTAAAAGCTGACGTAGAAAGTGAGATTAATGGGCAAGGCCCTGAAATCGATAAAACTTCACTAAAAGCTTTTTTCGACAAACTTAATCAAATTCATCATGAGGATGTATTAGTCTTAGCCGGCAGCATTCCAAGCACATTGCCAAGCGACATCTACGAAAAAATCATGGAACATCTTGCAGATAAATCAATAAAAATCGTCGTAGATGCCACATGTAATTTATTATTAAATGTCTTAAAATACAAACCATTTTTAATTAAACCTAATCATCATGAACTCGGTGAAATTTTTAACACAATATTAACAACTGATGAAGAAATTATCTCCTGTGCAAAAAAGTTACAAGCGAAAGGTGCCCAAAATGTACTGGTCTCTATGGCAGGAGATGGGGCTATCTTGATTACTTCTGACGGCAAAATCTATAAAAGTCCCGTTCCTAAAGGTATTGTAAAAAATTCTGTTGGTGCCGGTGATTCAATGGTCGCTGGGTTCTTAGCTGGTCTATTAACGACAAACAACATTGAAAAAGCATTTAAAATAGGCGTAGCAACTGGAAGTGCAAGTGCATTCTCGGAAGCGTTGGCAACAAAAGAGGAAGTAATGAAATTATTGCAACAATTATAATGTTGAACATTACATTTACCATGAAATAAGGACATTTAATAACAAGGGCGTTTCAGAAGGCGTTTTAACGTCCACTAAAACAGCCCCTAAATAAATGATTAGGAGGGAAAATTATGAGGATTATTGATTTATTAACCCCAAAAGCAATCGCTTTAGATGTACAAATCAATTCGAAAAGCGAAGCGATTGACACTTTGGTAAATCTAATGGACAGAGCAGGCGTTTTATTAGATACAGAGGTGTATAAAACTGCTGTATTGGAACGCGAAAAAACTGGAACTACCGGTATTGGCGAAGGAATCGCCATTCCTCATGCAAAATCTGGTGCGGTAAAAAAAGCTGCTCTTGCCGCAATGGTGGTTAAGCCTGGCGTAGATTATAACTCTCTTGACGGTCAACCCGCCTATCTCTTCTTTATGATTGCAGCCCCTGATACAGCAAATGATCTACATGTAGAAGTTCTAAGCCGTCTAGCCACATTACTTATGGACAACGACTTTCGCCAATCACTTCTTGATACAAAATCAACAGAGGAATTTTTACAATTAATAAACAAAGCAGAAACCGAAAAATTTACTGAAGAAGCACCGGCGAAAGAAGTATCTACTGGCTATGATGTCCTTGCAGTCACTGCCTGTCCAACCGGAATTGCTCATACTTTTATGGCAGCAGAAAGCCTTGAAATGAAAGCTAAAGAAATGGGTATACGCATTAAAGTAGAAACAAATGGTTCTGGTGGAATAAAGAATTCACTTACCCCCGAAGATATTAAGCAGGCAAGTTGCATCATTGTTGCCGCTGATAAAAAAGTAGAAATGGCTCGATTTAACGGTAAGCCTCTAATTCAAACAAAAGTTGCTGATGGTATACACAAAGCAAAAGATCTGCTAGAAAAAGCAACTTCGGGAAATGTACCTGTTTTTCACGCTACTGAACAAACACTTCAACCAGAGAATGAAAAAGCAGAAAGTTTAGGGCGCCAAATCTACAAACATTTGATGAACGGTGTTTCACATATGCTGCCATTTGTCATCGGCGGAGGAATTTTAATTGCCATTGCCTTCTTATTTGATGACTATACCATTAATCCGGCCAACTTTGGTTCCAATACTCCATTTGCTGCATTTTTAAAAAATGTTGGCGGGACGGCTTTTGGCTTTATGCTTCCAGTCTTAGCTGGATATATTGCAATGAGTATTGCCGATCGTCCAGGACTTGCAGCCGGATTTGTCGGCGGTATGCTTGCCAATAGCGGTGGATCAGGATTTTTAGGCGCACTGCTTGCTGGATTCATCGCTGGTTATTTAGTATTAGGCTTAAAGAAACTATTTAGGTCTCTGCCTCCAGCTTTAGAAGGCATCAAACCTGTACTTCTCTATCCTGTTCTTGGAGTATTGCTAATCGGTGCTATCATTACCTTTCTCATCAATCCACCTGTATCCGTGATTAATACTTGGATGACAAATACGCTAAATACCATGGGATCTGGCAGTAAAGTTTTCTTAGGTGTTATTCTTGGTGCTATGATGGCAATTGATATGGGCGGTCCAATCAATAAAGCCTCGTATGTCTTTGGAACTGCATCACTTGCTAGCGGACAGTTTGATATTATGGCGGCTGTAATGGCTGGCGGAATGGTTCCTCCACTCGCAATTGCGCTTTGCAGCACATTCTTTAAAAATCGGTTTAGTGAAAAAGATCGTAAATCTGGTCTTACCAACTATATCATGGGATTTTCCTTTATCACAGAAGGTGCTATTCCATTTGCCGCCGCTGATCCAACAAGAGTAATTCCAGCTTGCGCTATCGGGGCAGGCGTTGCAGGCGGATTATCCATGCTATTTGGCTGTACACTTCGCGCCCCTCACGGTGGTCTTTTTGTTGTCCCAGTAATCGGCAGCCCATTGAACTATTTAATTGCCCTTGCCGCCGGAGCAATTGTCGGCATGATAATTTTAGCACTCTTAAAGAAACCAATTGAATAATTCTCCCTTACTTATTTATATAAAAAGAAACCTAAGACAATGTCTTAGGTTTCTTTTTATGTATTGATTGTAACGTTAACTACGCCATCAACTTCCTTTAGTCGGCTAATTATTTTTAATGAATGTTTAATATCGCAATTATGTACATCCAGTTGCACTAATATCATTCCATTATTTCGATCTTTAATCGCTACATCACTAAATTCAATTTTTAATTCTTCTAGTACAACACCAATTTGATTAATCAATTCTGATTTATCCATCGCTTCAACAGAAACATCTAAATTTTTATCATACAATTTATCTATACGCGATAAAATCCCTAAAGTGAAAAATACTAATGCCGATGTAAAAAATGCGGCTATATAATACCCGGCGCCAACAGCTAACCCAACGCCAGAAACAACCCAAAGACACGCTGCAGTGGTCAGCCCTTTAACGGTCAATCCCTCTTTCATAATCGTACCAGCGCCTAAAAAACCTATACCGCTAACAACTTGCGCCGCCAGCCTTGCTGGATCAGCGTTTGTTTTTCCTTCTACATGCTGATAAAGCATAATCGATAAAATCATAATCAAACATGAACCTAAGCAAACTAAAGAATTCGTTTTCAGGCCTGCTGATTTATGATGAGCTTGTCTTTCATAGCCCACTAGCCCGCCTAAAAATAAGGCTAAAGTTAAACGAAAAATCAATTCACTTTCTGTAATCATATAGTCACCTACATTCACAATCAAGGTAAGAATTCAAAAGATTTATCATACATAATACAGCAATTCTTACCATGTTTTTTCCCATAATAAAGTGCCTTATCAGCCATCGCGATACTTTTTTCCATCTCCACATCAAAATCAACATTTGTAAACCCGAATGTTGTTGTTACAGATATCATTTCACCTTTATGTTCTAAGCAAATTTCATTTATACTCTTCCTCATACATTCAAGTATTTGCCGGGTTGAATCTTCATTTAAGCTAGGAAACAGCATAATAAACTCTTCACCACCCCACCTTGCGGCAATATCTATGGGACGGCAATTATCTTTTAATGCTTTTGCAACCAGTGTCAAAATCGCATCACCAATAACATGACCGTATGTATCATTAATTCTTTTAAAATTATCAATATCGGCAATTACCAAAACAAATTTATGCTGAATTTCAAAATAACTTTGCAATTCCTGCATAAATATCCTTCGTGTGTACAATTTCGTCAACTCATCATGACGAAGAACTTCCGCCATTTCCCTAATCATACTTTGCAGCTGTAACTTATGCTTTCTACTTTCCAAATGAACTGCTACCCTCGCCATCAATTCAGCTGAAATAAATGGTTTTCGGATATAATCTACCGCACCCACTTCAAAACAACGAGAAATAATTTTTCTTTCACTTTCACTTGTCACAAACATAACAGGAATACTTTCAGTTACTGGACTTGATTTTAACCTGCGACATATTTCGAACCCATCCGTGCTAATCAATACTACGTCGAGTAGAATTAAATCTGGCAGAATCTCTTTTGCAACAGCTACACTCTTATTTGCATCCTGTATTGTTATGATATTTTCATACTTTGTTTTTAAGATATCTTTCACAATTGTACATATTAACATGTTATCGTCTATTACTAAGATAACACTTTTATCTGCCATTCCTTACTACCCTCCATAGTAATTTGATATAACATTCTAATTGTACCATTATTTATTCAAATATACTATTTTTTAATATTCTCTTTTTTCTAATCTTTTGCAAACTACCTGTGAATAATGTGCATAACTATCTGGATAAGTTGAGAAAATTTCAATCGCTGATTTATTACACCAAATTTAATTGAATTGCATATTTTACAGCAAAGGTCTACTCAAAAATAGAAGATCATAGGAAGACCTAAACCCGTTTTCTTTTTTATCCGATGACCAATAAGGTCTAAAAATATTACTTGTCTGATTTCAGTAGAAGGATAATATCTTCTGGAACAGACTTGTTATCAAATTAAAAATAGGAGGATAATCATATGGCAATACAATCTTTAGCAACTTTGTCAGCCGGACAGTTTTGCTATATAAATACAATTGAACTACAAGGGTTATTTAAAAGGCGAATTCTTGATTTAGGCGTTATTCCGGGGACAGTAGTTCAATGTATTCGTCACAGTCCATCCGGTAGCCCGATTGCTTATAAAATTCGCGGGGCGACAATTGCAATCCGAAAAGAAGATGCTAGTCAAATTAAAGTAACATTGTAGGAGGAGTTAACCAATGCAGGACACCCGAATACACTATACGCTCCAGCGTAAAAAAGAATTCCAAATTGATGCTTCGCCCGATCAATTTGTTATTGCACTCGCTGGAAATCCGAATGTAGGAAAAAGTACAATATTCAATGCATTAACCGGGCTTCGCCAACACACTGGAAATTGGCCAGGAAAAACGGTAGATAATGCCCAGGGGACATTTACGCATGAAAGTCAGGAATTTCTTTTAGTAGATTTGCCTGGCACCTACTCATTAAGCGCACATAGCAGTGAAGAAGAAATCACACGTGATTTTATTTCTCACGGAAATCCCGATGTAACACTTATCGTCGTCGATGCTTCCTGTCTAGAGCGAAACCTTAATTTAGCCTTGCAAATCCTTGAAATAACCCCCAATGTGGTGCTTTGTGTAAATTTACTTGATGAGGCCAGAAGAAAAAACATTACCGTAAATCTAGATGAATTAAGTAAAGAGTTATCCATCCCTGTTATCGGGACGACTGCTCGCACCGGACGCGGACTAAATCAATTAAAAGAAGCTATCTTTTCTATTTCTAAGAACAAGAAACCTGACTATCCTCCTGCGCAGACAGAAACAACAACAGATGTGGAAGATAAAATCACTCAAATTTACGCGAAAGCAGAAATGATATGTCGCAAAGTCGTAACAAAACCTATTGAACAAAAAAAGAATTGGGAATATCGCCTTGATGATATCTTGACCTCTAGGTTATTTGGCTACCCTATCATGTTTTTTATGCTTTGTGGCGTTTTCTGGTTGACAATAGAAGGTGCAAATTATCCTTCAGAATTACTCAGCAACATATTGTTTAGCTTTGAAGACACTTTAACCGATTTATTCATTGCAATGAATGCGCCTGCTTGGCTACATGGAGTTTTAATTTTGGGTATGTATCGCTCACTCGCATGGGTTGTCTCTGTCATGCTCCCACCAATGGCTATCTTTTTTCCACTATTCACTCTCCTCGAAGATCTCGGGTATCTGCCACGTGTCGCCTTTAATCTCGACAATGCATTCAGGAAATGTCATGCTTCTGGCAAACAGGTACTAACCATGTGCATAAGCATTTTCTGTATGCAATAATTAAGACAAAAAATAAGACAGTCTATTATTCTTTAAATAATAGACTGTCTTATTTTAAACTAATCTCATCTAAATCCATCTAACCCCTCCTATGTATCTATTTTCTTCTTCTTTTGCTTGCATTCTACATTGGACTCATTTCCCTTCTACTTAAGCTTATGTTACTTGAACTACCTGATACATTGGACTCATCCCTTTACTTCTCAAATTCTCTGTTGCTTCACTATCTTGTACATTGGAATCAACTCTTTCTTTGATTGCTGTATCTTTTATTTGTCTATATTTTATCATAAATAAACGACAAATTCAATCATATTATTGGAATTTTCTAATAATTCTAATAATTATTTTATGATTTTGTTCTTTTGACCTATTGACTTTTTGACTTTTTTATATATATAATAAGAATTAAAGAAAGCGTATAAAGATCGTTGCAAGAGCATCTATACACTTTCTTAAAAAATAATTAAATAATGGGAGTGAGAGTATGTTTGATTTAGTACCGTTCCATGGTTCTGGTAATATTGCTAAAAGAGGAGATGCTTTCGACCGTTTATTCACTAAAATGTTTGAACAGCCGTTTGGACTAATGCATAACTTTAACTCATCTTTTAGCAGTTTTAAAGTTGATGTCAAAGATATGGGTGCCACCTATGAATTAACTGCTGAATTACCAGGCGTAAAAAAAGAGGAAATTACGTTAGATTATAACCAAAATTACTTGACAATCAGTGCAAATCGCAATGAAGAAAACGAAACAAAAGAAAATAATTACATTTACCGCGAACGCCATGTTGGCAAAGTCCAAAGAAGCTTCTACATTGATAACATCGATAGGGATAAAATTCAAGCAAAATTCCAAGATGGCATTTTACATGTACAGTTACCAAAACAAAAGGACACACAAAAACCATATCAATCTATTCAGATTGACTGATTGAAAAACCGGAGTATATCCCCCCTCGATATACTCCGGTTTTATTTATTTAAAAACTAGTATAATGCTCTAATAATTTAAATATTTTTACAGAATTTTTTTGAATTTAATTCTCCGATTATCGCCCCTTCTACTCTTATTCGATTCTTAAGCCCAATTTACTTATTTCTGGTCTAGTTTTTCTTCCCACTCTTTTTCTTTAAATCCCACAAGGACAAATTTATCGCTCACTAAAATTGGTCGTTTTACAAGCATTCCATCTGTCGCCAGCAGTTTGAGCTGCTCGATTTCTGTCATATGCGGCAATTTATCCTTAAGCGATAATTCTTTATATTTCAATCCACTCGTATTAAAAAAACGTTTTAGCGGTAGTCCACTTACTTTATACCATGCTTCCAGTTCAGCAAAGTTCGGGTTCTCTTCCTTAATATCACGCTTCGTAAACGAAATCCCCTGCCCTTTTAAATAATCTTCTGCCCTTTTACAAGTTGTGCATTTAGGATAACAAATAAACTTCATCTTCTCCACCTCTTAATTTTGTAATTTTCTTATATCATGCAATGTTCAAGTCTACTTTATTCTCATTATAGCATAATCAATTCACATCAGAACTCATAAACATTTATTAAAAAGCATCAAACGAAGTGTTTGCTTCAGTTCTTTTTTCAAATTGAAATTGAAGATAAATTTTTTGTTCTTTTCTTCGCTTGCCATTTATTATTTCATAACTGCCCTGACCAATTTTTATAGAATGAATAAAATTTGCAATCATCCTTGGAGATAGCGCCGACAGCTGTTTCCATCTTTTTATATACTCCAAAATTTTTTCGTCTACCCTTGTTGAAGCATCCGCATCTTTAGGAATATTCTCTGCATGATTTCTTAATTGCAGCACATCTTGAATGTCTCTATACTTCATTTCATATTGCATAACCATTTTTCGCAATCGCACCTCGGTTAAAAAACCTCGACTATAGTCTTCATATAATTTACTAATTAAAGCATCTAGCTCTCTACTGCGCTTTTGCAATCGCTGTACTTGTCTATCTTCGGAAACACCTTCTATCTTCTTCCTGCATTTTTCTTTTATACGGCTTACTAAGGATGACCATTCTATTTCATCAAGTATCAATTCTTTATTTAATGATTGTAAAACAATATCATAAAGTACACGATATTCGATAAAATGGTTACTGCAAACTTTTATTCCTCCAGCTTTATACGCTCCACAAGCCAAATTTATCGGTGAATCTTTTTTCCGCGAACCTACTGATGACATCCTTCGTCCACACGCTTTGCAAAATGCAACACCTGAAAGTAAATTTGAAAAACTGCCTTGTCTATGGCAAGTGCGATTGCGCCGCATCTGCATGATGAGCTCAAAATCTTCTGCACTAACAAGCGCTGCATGTGTATTTTTTACAATAATCCATTCTGCACAATCTACAGGGACAAGCTGCTTTAATTTAAACGATACCTTTCTGGTTTTTCCCTGCACCAAATGCCCAAGATAGACAGGATTTTTTAATATTTTTCCAATTGTTGCCGCATTCCAGCCCTGCTTACAGATTTCATCATTTATTTTTCTTTTTGTATGATAAAAATTCCGATACGCCAGTGGTGCTAATATCTGCTTGCTATTTAATTTCTCTGCAATTCTTTTTGGATTTAACCCCTGTGTTGCCCAATGAAAAATTTGTTTAACAATGGGTGCAGTCTCTTCATTTACAACAAGTTTATTTTTATTATGAGAATCCTTTTGATAGCCATAGGGTGCAAAATTTCCAATATAAGCACCCGATTGCATTTTGGCTTTTAATGCCGTCGTAATTTTATCAGAAATATCACGCGCATACATTTCATTAAATACATTTTTTATCGCTAACATCTGATAAGATAACTTTTTCAACGAATCAAAACCATCATTAATTGCAATCACTCGCACCGATTGTAAGGGAAATATCTTTTCTAAGTACTCTCCTGCACCAATATAATCTCTGCCAAATCGCGATAAATCCTTTACAATCACTAAATTTACTTTTTTTAATGAAATATCTGCAAGCATTTGCTTAAATCCTATTCGCTCAAAATTTGTTCCTGAGCAGCCATCATCTACATATTCACGATAGATAACAAAGCCATTCTCTTTTGCGTACTCATTGAGAATCCTTCGTTGCGTAAGAATACTGCCACTTTCTCCAGCAACTTGATCCTCCTTCGATAGCCGCATATATAACGCTGCCCGATATTGGATTTCCATTAAAACAGTACTCCATCCTCTTCTAATGACGACAAAATGAATTTTTCTAATAAATCCAGGAGTGACTTTCCATCTCGATAAACTACCTCTACCATATAAATATCTTCAGAATCTTCCCATTGGTAAATAAAAGTGTTCTCCTTCATACAATCACCTCACCGTATGGTTATGTTTAAATACCTTCTGTTATGCAACCATTTTCATCCAGTGCGGGCTTATGCATGTGCATGGGGTTTGGCTGTAATGCCGCTGGCGTTATTGCCTGTCGCATCATTGACTCACCACGTGAACGATTAATTGCAATATTAACCAATAATTTTGCACCATGCAATGGTAGATTTCCAACGTTGATTTTACTCTCAACTTTATTTGTTTCTTCTTGTTTTGTCGAAAATTATAATTCTTTAGTTACAACATTGAGCATTACGTCTATCGTCTTATTAGGCATCGCTACGACTTTTTTCACGGCATGGTTTTTATCCAAAACTTTACTCAAAGGAACCCCCTCTTCTAATATTCTTGAGCTACCACCCTATCGTCTGCCACAAGTAGGTGCTGTTATTTACCGTTCTATCATTGATCGTACATTTTTCGTGTTAAAGCGTGCAATTTATATGGCTGCTCCAGCCGGTGCAGTGATTTGGCTTGTTGCCAATATTCCTCTCGGTGACACAACTCTGTTAAGTTATCTTACCCACCTCCTAGATGCTCCAGCTTATTATCTTGGTGTAGATGGCGTAATCCTCCTCGCTTTTATTCTCGGCTTGCCGGCAAATGAAATCGTTGTTCCAATCATGTTAATGGCCTACCTTTCTACAGGGCAAATGGTTGAGATTGAGAACCTTACCACATTAAAAGAAGTATTTCTTAATAATCACTGGACACTATTGACTGCAATCAATACAATGCTGCTTTGCCTACTGCATTATCCATGCAGCACAACATTGTTAACAATTCACAAAGAAACTGGCAGTAAAAAATGGACGGCAATTGCTTTTCTTCTTCCAACAATCCTTGGCTTAATTTTATGCTTAATCACAACATTCCTTGCACGTACTTTCGGGCTTTTCGTATAACTGAATATTAAGAAACAAACGTGTATAGATATGATAATGTCATGTTTATACCTGTTTGTTTAATAAAAAAATCATTTCATTGCAATTGATATGGCTTACCCATCAAATTGCTAATGAAATGATTTTTATTTTATACTATAGTTTTATTTTTTGAAAATAAAACGTTATAGAAATACTTTGCTTTTACTTTTACTCTTTCTTTTCGTCGGATTGAAAAAAGCTACTTTCTCTTCATCATAGATTACAAGGTAATTGACCAAATCCCGTATATCCCCCCGTATACATTCCATTGTTAAAACATCAACTTTGACCCAAAACTCTTCTGCAGCAACATCTTTAAGTAAAGGTATCTTTTTTCTTACTGCCATACTCTCACTACAATGAACCAATAACTGTGTACATATCCGTATCAATCTATTCTTATATTGCTCAAAATCCGTTTCATTCTCCAATTGGGCAATCATCATACTATACATAAGACAATCAAATCTTTTTGCCGCTTCATCCGTATCATTCATAGAAACAAGCGGTGCAATTAAATGAATTAACGAATATTTATCCTGTTCAGATATACGGGAAAATGCATCACGGTCTTTATATTGCTCAACATGACGCATCTGCAATTTAGCCTTTGATAATTCTTTCTTTAAAGTGTGTATCTGTTGATACACAACATCAATTAATGTATTACGCCAGGCCTGATAATCTGTACCAATAAATTTTTTTGTCTGTAACGCTTGAATTAAACGCACACGATTACAAAAAATTGTTTCCGCTAAAGATTCTATTTCTCCATTTTCGATAAGCTCCTTATGCGCACGAAAAAATTCAAAGTTTCGTAAGTAATCAAAGATATAAAAATATCGTTTATTCACGTATGCGCCTGACTGGTCATCCAGACAAGCCAATCCTTTACAGTTCCGGGCACCTCGCCCTACCATCTGCCAAAACCGAGTTTTTGAGTATACTTTTTTAAAAAATACTAGATTTACCACTTCGGACACATCAATTCCCGTATCCATCATATCCGACGATACAATAATATGCGGTTCTTTCGCGACTTGTTTAAAATCGTTAACGATTGCCTGTGCATTTGTATCATTAAAAGAAATACATTTTGCAAAATCCCCTCTATACTCTGGGTAAATGACATTAAATCTCTCAACTATGTATTGCGCATGTTCTTTATTTTGTGCAAAGATAATTGTTTTACCTAAACAATCCTTTGTCGCAAATTTAATTCCCTTTTTCATTAATTCCTTTAAAACCATATCAACTTTAGGTTGGTTAAAAAGATATTGCTTTAAATAAGGCGAAAGAGTCCGTCCTATTTTTGCTGTGATTCCTATAAAATCATCCTCATATTTTGCTTGCTCCTCTATACTTAAATCATCATATACAGTAGTTTCATCCGAAAAATTTGTCATTGTTTCTATATTGTAATACGGAACTAACACAACATCTTTATAAACTGCTGTTTCATACTCATATGCATAGGTTGGCATTCCTGATTCTACTTCAAAGAAATCATATATCTTTTGATCAATATATAGCCTTGGTGTTGAAGTAAATCCAACGATAATTGAAGAGAATTCCTCAAAAAATTCATGATAATTTTTTAAAACACTTCGATGAATTTCATCAATAATAATTAAGTCGATCTGCGCTTTACAAGTAATATTGAATAGATCAGAATAAGTGGAAAAAATGACATTACACTTCTCCGTTTCCATTTCATTCATCGATTCACCCAATAATATTTCTGGTAAATACCGCTTAAACTCCTCTTTTGCTTGCGTAACTAAAACCGTATTGTCCGTTAAAAATAAAATATTTTTCACCAATCCGCTCCGCATAAATATATCACTTAAGCTTATCGCGGTTTTCGTTTTTCCCGTTCCGGACGCCATGACCAAGAGACTTTTTCTGCGTCCTCGCCTAAGATTATCACAAGCTGCAAAAACTGCTTCTTTTTGATAATAACGCTCTGTAATCACATTTTGAATGAAAAGTTCATTTAGTGTCTTGCCCTGCATATAATCCTTCATGATTTTCCGCTTTTCTGGCATTGTACCACCCCAAACATTTTTTCTGCCAAAAGACTTTCTTTATTCCAAATGATTCTATTTCGCCAAAAAAACAGAAATAACCTCCAAAATTATACATAAATAATTAAAAGTTTTTGTTTTTTTGTTGAACTATATAATTTCCATTTAAATTTTCCTAGAAAATATTAGTGAAATTTATATTTATTTCTTACTGAACAGGATTTTTCTTTATGCAAAACGAAAACTTTATATACTATGCCTATGGGAGGATTTGCTTATGAATTACAGTCAGCAAAAATATAAATATCTTTACTTACTATCTGAGAAATATCCTACAATTCAAGAAGTGTATGCTGAGATCATTCATTTGCAAGCAATCTTAGACCTTCCAAAAGGAACTGAACATTTTATGAGTGATTTGCATGGTGAATATGAAGCCTTTTATCATATTTTAAATAATTGCTCTGGTGTTATTCGTGAAAAAGTTGATTTTTTGTTTGCAAGAACTTTAACCGCAGAGCAATGCGCCGAATTTTGTACACTAATTTATTATCCAAAAGAAAAATTAGAAACACTACAAGAAAAAGAATTTCTAACTGCTGAATGGTATGAAATAACAATTTATCGCCTTATCAAATTAGCCAAATTTGTAGCATCTAAATACACTCGATCTAAAGTACGCAAGGCAATGCCAAAAGTATATCGATATATTCTTGATGAATTGCTGCATGCGCAGCCAAAAGAGCACGTCAACCAACTTTCTTATCATAAAAAAATTGTTGATACTTTAATTTCGATTAAGAGTGCTAATGACTTTATCATCGCTTTTTCTAAAATGATAAAAAGATTAGCGGTGGATCACTTGCATATTGTTGGTGATATTTTCGATCGTGGAATGCGCCCAGATGCAATTATTGATATGCTCATTGAGCATCATTCCCTAGATATTGAATGGGGCAACCATGATATTCTCTGGATGGGTGCGGCAGCTGGCAGCGAAGCTTGTATTGCCACCGTAATTCGCAACAGCTTATCTTATCGCAATATGGATGTATTGGAGAAAGGTTATGCAATTAGCCTTCGCCCATTATCCTTATTCGCAGCCAAAATTTACCCTGACGAAAATTCGATAAGTGCTTCAAAAAAAGCGATTTCGATGATTTTATTTAAACTAGAAGGGCAATTAATTTATCGCAACCCTGAATTTAAGATGGAGGACCGCCTTTTACTTCACAAAATTGACCGCAACACCTCTTCTATCACAATTGACGGAAAAATTTTGCCGCTAAAAAGCGCCTACTTTCCGACACTAAGTCAGTTATCACCATACATTTTAACAGAGGAAGAAGCACAAATTATGCGGGATTTGCGCATTACTTTTCAAGAGAGTGAGAAGCTCCATAAACATATTAGATTTCTTTACAAAAAAGGTAGTATGTATCGCTGTTATAATCAAAACTTACTTTTTCATGGTTGTATTCCCCTTGACGAAAATGGCGATTTTGCCAATATTACATTTGATGGTAAAACCTATTTCGGCAAATCCTATATGGATTATGCTGATAAAAAAGCTCGCGAAGCGTATTTTGGCATAAAGCAACAAAAAAATCTAGACTTTATGTGGTATTTATGGTGCGGAAGCAAATCGCCTTTATCAGGAAGAAAAATAAAAACTTTTGAACGCGACATTGTCGATGACCCATTTTCATGGGCAGAACCAAAAAACCCTTACTATCACTACTCAAATTCAGAAAAAACCTGCGACATGATTCTAAAAGAATTTAATTTATCAACGAAGCGAGGGCATATTATCAACGGACATGTACCCGTAAAAGTTATCAATGGAGAAAATCCCGTCAGAGGAAATGGCAAAGCAATCGTAATCGATGGTGGTTTTTGCCGTGCTTATCAAAAAACAACGGGTATTGCCGGCTACACGTTAATTTACAATTCCTATGGTCTTAGACTGATGTCCCATCAACCTTTTAGCAATAGCCAAAAATCTTTAGAAAAAAATGAAGATATTGAATCAAAATCAAAAATTATTGAACAAATGCAAACCCGAATTATGGTCAATGATACAGATCTAGGCGAAGAAATCAAAATACAGCTTAGCGATTTAGAAGAGCTATTAAATGCTTATAAAACCGGGGTATTGACGCCCCAAGAATAAAATAAAAAAACTGGCTGATTTTCAGCCAGTTTTTCATTTCATCATTTAACTAAATATTTATCCAATACACTAAATAAAAAATCTTTATTTACTGGTTTTACAATATAATCATTCATTCCAATGCGCTCTGAATATCTAACATCTTCTGAAAAAGCATCTGCCGAAAGCGCTACGATTGGAATTCGGCAGGCATCCGCTCTATCCATTTTTCGAATAAATTTCGTAGCCTCACGCCCGTCCATAATTGGCATTCTGATGTCCATAAGAATTAAACTATAATAACCGATAGGGGAACCAGCAAATTTATCTACTGCTTCCTTCCCATTTACAGCGATTTCCGTATTTAAATTTACTTCTTCCAAAAAGACTTCTATAATCTCTTGATTAATGTCATTGTCCTCCACCAATAAAATTCTTTCATTATTAAAGAAATATTTCCGCTTTATTATTGGCAGCATATCATCCTCTTCTTCCAAGGACATCAAATATCTTCGTTTTGCTAATCCAAACGGAATCTTCACTGTAAAATTACTGCCTAAACCAACCTTGCTATCCACAGTGATAACGCCATCCATTAAATTAACTAGACTATGTACAATGGACAAACCTAATCCAGTTCCCATTCTTTTGGGGTCAGTACGTTCTGTATCCTGCTCAAATGGTAAGAAAATTTTCTCCATAAACTCGGGCTTTATCCCAATCCCATCATCTCTAACGGTAAATTGCAAAATGGTAGAAATCGTAGTTCTTTCTAACTGCCTAATTTCTAACTCCACTTTTCCTCCAATATTCGTATATTGAAACGCATTACTCAGCAAATTAATTAAAATTTGATTTAAATGCAGTACATCCCCTTCCAGTTTATGATTAATTTCTGGTGCTATATCAATTTTAAAATCAATATTTTTTTCAGTGGCTTTATCCTTACATAAGTTATGCAAATCATCTAAAAACTTTTTGAGTGAAAATTCCTTTTTATGAATCACCATTTTTCCACTCTCAATCTTTGATACATCAAGTACATCATTGAGCAAAGATAACAAATATTTCGCAGATAAATCAATTTTGTTTAAACATTCTGCGACTTTTTCTGGTGAATGCAGACATTCTTTTGCTATAGTAGCCATTCCCATAATCGCATTCATCGGCGTTCGAATATCATGTGACATCCGCGATAAAAATTCACTTTTTGCCTTATTTGCACGTTCTGCACTGTCTAATGCTACATTCAGCACTTTATTATGCTCTTCTTGGCGACGTCTTTCCAAATCCACATTTTTCATGTACAGCATTGCAATTTTCTCGCCATGCTCTTCCCACTCTACTTTTCTAAGCCAATACGTATACCATAAATATTCATTGGTCTTATTATCCAATCGCTCTAGAGTATAACTAATTTCATGACAACCAGACTTAAAAATTTCTGTCAATGTTTCTTCATTTGAAATTCTGACGCATTCATCACGAGCCGCTCCCGGACGACAATGATCAAACCAAGTTTTCTTTGCTACCGCAAATGATCCATCACCAATTTGAATTTTTTTTATACTCCCACTTTCAAATGCTAGTGAATGTACAGTTTCACGTTTATAATCAATTTCGAATACAGCATCATAAGACATTCGAATTTCATTTTCATACCGCTGAATCAAATTTTTCTGTTCAAGTTCAGCCCGCTTATATTCATCAATATTATGAATATAAATAAAAGCAATACAATCACCCGTATTGGGTTCCGTAGTAAGCTTAGCACTTACTCTCACCCAAACCACATAATTTTGAGAATCTTTGCGATGATATTCTGCAAAAACTGCCTCTTTACCTTCTTTAAAGGCTCTTATTAACTCGTGATGGCTCAAAATTGCATAACATTTTTCTTGCTCCACCCGATCAGGGATTCTTCTTATTTCTGCCCCTATCAACTGTTCATAGGTATGTACAAATACAATCTCATTATTTTTCTTTATGTTTATTTTATAAGGCTTAACAGACCCCTTTGATAAATTTACCCTATAGGACACATATAAATTCGGCGTTATCACATCTCGATAAGCCAATTCACGTCGATATCTATTTTCTGACTCTTCACGAATGGATACATCTTCTGATACGCCAATTGCACGTAATGGATTTCCCTCTTCATCAAAAATAACCGTATAACTTACCTTTTCCCACCAGTATTCGCCATTAGAATCTTTTGTTCTATAGATAGCATTTACATAACTTTCCCCTTCATGAAGCCTTTTGTATAAATCTAAAAAAGCTTTAACGCTATCAGGATGCACGTAATCAATTTCAATTAAACTCTGCGGCACATTTTCAATCACTTCTGGAAGCCCATTAATCTCCATTGATCGTTTTGTTTGAATAATGCATCTTTGAATGAAATCATAATCCCAAACATAAGTATTCGTTCGATCTAAAGCAATTCTATAGCGTTCTTCACTTAACCGGATTGCAATTTCCGCCTGTTTGCGTTCAGTACAATCCATCGCAAAACCTTCCAAAAGGAAATATCCTTTTTCCTCCAGTAAGCGGCCACTGATAAAAATCCAGCAAATCTCACCTGAGCGTTTTATAATCCGCATCTCCCAAGTAAGCTCTGCTTTATTGCGTAAAATTGCTTTATCAATTTTACGCATAATAGTAGCAAAATCCTCTGAGTAAATAATTTTTTTTGCTTTATTTTCTAATTCTATATCAAATTCTTGCCTCGTATACCCGCAAATCTTATAAAATAAATCATTTGCCGATAAAATTGTAAAATCCTGATCTAGTAAAGCGCGAAAAGTTCCTCCTTTAGACCCCTCTTTATATAAAGACAATTCAACACTTTGCTCTTCATATACTTTTTTATCTTGAATCAACATACATACAAGAACGACGACAATTTGTCCGTCTTTATCAAAAAAACTTTCAATATAGCTTTTCACCCATATAATATTTCCATCTTGTTTTACTAAGCGATGCTCCAAAGAAAAGGCATCCTTTTCTTCACTATGATTTCTTAATGTCGCTTTGAATAACCGATAGTCACTAGGCAAAAATATATCCGCTATCTGCTTTTGAGTCCGTTCTACAAACTCTTCATAACTTCTGTATCCAAGCAGCGCTAACATGTTACCGCCCAAATAGCAAAGCGGCAATCCAGGTTTTGTATAAAAAGCAACGACACCTCCATCAATAGCCTGCCGAATTTTTCCCAGCAACTTAGATTCAATCACTTGAATATCTTTCGATGTTATCGTATCTTTTCTATATAGTTCCATAGATTCACCACCTTTTAAATGCCATACAATTAAAGATGCTCCTGCTTTTTTGCCTTTCTTGATTTTATTTGACTTTCAGAAACTTTTTGTTCATATTCTTCTATTGGGACTGGTTTTGAAAAGCAATATCCTTGCGCAAACATACAGCCAGAACGCAATAAAAAATCAACATGTTCTCTAGTTTCTACCCCCTCAGCAATAACCGGTAAATCAAGGCTCTGTGCCATGCGAATTGTCGCTTGCAAAATCTTCTGCCCCCGCTCTGATTGATTTGAATTTCTTAAAAAATTCAAATCAATCTTTAACACATCAATCGCAACATCTTTTAGCATATTTAAAGATGAATACCCACTTCCAAAATCATCCATTGAAAATACAAATCCATAGGAGCGTAGATGTTCCATAACGGCATAAAGCTGTTGAGGATTTTCCGTATATGCACTTTCTGTTAATTCGAGCTCTAACAGTTTCGGCGGAATTTGATACTTCTCTGCTAAATTAATAAAAATATTGCAAAGGTTAGGGTTATAAAAATGCATACGCGAAATATTTACAGATATAGGGAGAGGGTTTTTTCCTTCATCGATCCATCTCCTAAGTGTTTTGCAAGCCAATTCCCACACATACTCATCCATCTTTAAAATAAATCCATTCCGCTCAAACAAAGGAATAAATTTATAGGGAGGAATCATCCCCTTCGTCGGATGATTCCAACGAACTAAAGCTTCTGCTCCAATAATGGAGTCTAAAAGCATATTATATTTAGGCTGCAAAAAAATTGTAAACTGATTTTCTTCTATCGCCGTATGCATATCATTTAAAATTTCTTGTTCTTCTAAAATAATATTTCGCATATTATCGTTATACACTGCATAAAGCTGAATAAATTTATTTTTAACACTCTGTAGCGCTAAATCCGCCCGATCACACATAATTTCTATCGGTAAATCTTTATCCTCAATCTTAAACACCCCGCAAGAAGGCGATATTTTTATCGCTAGCGGGTAACTATCCAGACTTTCTTTAATTAGATGTGCAACTTTATCTATTTTATTTTCTTCATCTATTAAACACATTGCAAAAACATCCGATCCTATCCGCCCGTACGTTCCACTAAAGGGCAAGTCCGATGTTTTCTTCACGATTTCCGCAAACTTATTTGCAATAAAACGCAATAATTCATCTCCCGCTTCAATTCCATATAAATCATTGATCACTTTAAAATTATTGATATTAAGTAAAATAATAAAATAATCTCGCGTTAAATTGTTAAATAAAAGTTTCCGTGTCGCTTTATAAAATGCTTCTTTATTATATATTCCCGTCAGGCGGTCATATGTATCAAAAAACTTTATCTGTCCGTTCTCAGCTCCAAATGGAGTAATTTTACTAAATATAAGCGCATAGGCGGGAGTCACGCCTCTCCACAAAATTGAAACAACTGTCATGTTTAAATCCGTATGAAGGATTTCACTATGTATCACTGAATCTATAATTGGCTCATCAGTTTCCTTTAATACCGGACAATTTTTACATATTTTTTCATAACCTGCAAATGAATAACAGGTACACCCATTTCCACGATCATAAAAAAATTGTTTTAAATTATCACTAACATATAAAATTTCATACGTGCCTTTATTAATAATATACATACTGATATTCTTCAAACTATTAATCAATGGCAGCTCCCAATCCATTGTTTTCACCATGCACCCATCCTTCTGGCTGTAAAATATTTTGCTGAAAATTAAGCACTATGAATAATTTAAAATTCAACTTTATTGGATAAAAATCCTTTGGGGAAATTACAAATTTATTACTATAAATCTTAGTTTCATCCAATTTTTTTATTTTTGTAAACAAAATACCCTAAAGAAAAGAGCCTTGTCTTTATTCCTTAGGGTATAAATAAGTGCATTTTATATAGTTTCTACTCTTTGAATTACAAACTTTTCAATATCGCCAACATTTACATATTGACCAAAGAAGCGCATAGTTTTATTTAATTCCACCTTATATAGCCGAACTTTTGCCGCATCAATTTCAGCACGTATCTGACCAGTTTCATCTTTTAACATCAAATTCGCCCGACTAATTTCATCTGCATCTTTTAATTCTACAGTCTCATTCTTCTCATTTTCGCAGGTTAATTTTCCAATAAAAATAACTTTGTCACCATCCATACTGTTCTCCATTACCGTCGCTACATCTTCTGGATAATATGTAGATGAGTAAGCAAATACCGTACTAGCACATAAACAAATCAACAGAGTAACTAACAAACTTATTTTTTTCATTCCATCACCCTCTCTAGAACTTCTCCTTTACAATAACAAAACTTTACAATAAGGTCAATAAATTTATCGTAAAAATAAGTAAAAAATGGAGTATCAAGTAATCTATTTTTAATTACTTTAATCCTCCATTTTTATTATCTTACTTTATAAAAATTCTATATCAACAACATAGATTTTAATTGTATAAAAATCGGCACAAACTTGACCATAAATTTGGACTGGGACATTCATTACATCACGACCATCGTAAGCGTCATCGCTGATCTCCACGGAAATATCCCCTGTCTTATCGCGAAAAGCCATCTTTCCATCGTCATGACACCCAATAATCTGCCCTTCTAATACAACACTCTGACCATCAATTCTCTGACTTTTAACCGCTGCAATATTGCTGGCAATATAATCCGTAGCATTTGCAAAAACAACTGCACTCGAGAAAAAAATCATTATCAATAAAATCAACCCAAACTTTTTCATACCTGCCATCTCCCTCATTGGAACTAATATTAGGCACCTATAATCAAGTTCTTTTCTTTATTTATATTATATCATATTTGCTAAAAGCATGTGAGAAAATATTTCTTTTTAAAAGAAGGATTTGGATATTTTTTGCCTAATATATACTGTTGAGTACAAACAAATTATTATTTAAAAACCATTATCAATTTTTTAAAATTTTAAGGAGGCTTTGTTTATGTCTAATGAGTTAAAAATTTACAAATGTTCTATTTGCGGTCATGTTGTTGAAGTGCTAAATAACGGAACTCGCCCTGCATCAGCAAAAACAATCTGTTGCGGTAAAGAAATGGATTTATTAGCACCAAATACAGTAGAAGCATCTACTGAAAAGCACCTGCCTGTTGCAACCTTTGTTGACGAAAACAAACTTTCCGTTAAAGTTGGCAGTGCAGAACATCCGATGATTGAAGCGCATTATATTGAATGGATTAGCGTAGTGTACGGTGATACAATCCAGCGTGTAAATTTAAAACCAGGACAAGCTCCTGAAGCAACTTTCTGCATTTGCGGAGCAACAAATATAGATGTCTATGCTTATTGCAACATTCACGGATTATGGAAATCAAATGTAGCTAAATAATACGAATAAAAACAAACATGTCAGAATGAACTGACATGTTTGTTTTTATTTTAAGTATTTATTTAATGCGTTAAATAACCCCTGCTTTTCGATTGGTTTTACGCAATGTTCATTCATTCCCACAATGAGCGATCTTTTTTTATCATCTTCAAAAGCGTTAGCAGACAATGCGATAATCAAAATACTTTTTGCATCTGGGCGTGCTAAATTTCTAATATACATTGTCGCTGTATATCCGTCCATAATATATCCATAAAAACTGCATCATAGTAATGATGCGGCGACAACTCAAATAAAATACAAGCTTCTTGACCATTTACTGCATAGTCAAGCGTGGCTTTTGTCAGTCCTAAAACGCTTCCTATAATCTCCGCATTCAAATCATTATCTTCAACAATTAAAAAACGTTTTCCCTTATAATCCGGAATATGTTGCACTGTATTTTCTCTGCTAACATATTCTATATTTTTATCCACAACCTTGAAGTTAACATCAACCCAAAAAGTACTGCCTTTATCTAACTCACTTATCACTTCAAGCTTACTATTCAGTAACATCCGCTTTTCCACCATTTACTGCTTGAATACATTCTAACATTGTATCATAGAGAATAATTTTTTTCTTCCATGAATGTGGAATAATTCAATAAGCCTACCCGTACCACCTTTGATTCATCTACAGCTTCACTTGCATATGAAAATGAACAGAATAAATTAAATAGCAAAATTTAAAACGAATAAACTCGTACAAAATCATAAATATTTCCTTTAAAACGCATATGTAAATTTTCCTATATCCGGATTATCATCCAACCATAACCATCATGCATGAATATTATGATTTATTGATATTTCACTTTTGAAAACTATTCGGCTACAATGAAGAAAAGAGAATATTTTCAGAATATTTTAAAAAGTCAATTATATATAGCTATATATAAAATATTGGGAGGGATGAGTATGTTAGATATAAGAAAAATTTTCTCAATCGGTCAAAACTCTATTATTCGTCACGTTGTTCAAAAATCAGATACCGCTGGTAACTATTCAAAGGAGCTAAATGAATTGTTAGCGACACCAGCCTGTATCGGTATGATAATTAAAGCCGCCGTTGAAACCGTAGATCCGTATTTACCGGAAGGATTTATCAGTATCGGTCACTCTACTGAGTTTACCCATACTGCAGCAACAAGTCTTGGAATGACTATTACCGTAAAAACTTCTATTATTGAACTTGGTGAGCATGAAATTGTAATGAAAATTGACGCTTGGGATGAACAGGGTGAAGTTGGTTATGGAATGCATCGGCGCTCCGTTGTAGAGCAAGAAGCTCTACTAAAAAAAGCTCGGCAACGGACCCGTTTTCTAACGAATCAAAAAATTTAGAGAGGTGTTTTTTATGATTCCCGATACATTACAAGGAGCAGCTTTATTAAGTGTGATTGATTTTTTCCTCAGTTTTATATTTATTGCTTTTATCGGTGGTGTTTTATATTTATTCCCTTATTTAAATAAGTTAGGAGAAGTAGAAGAGGATAAATAAATATCATATTGATTGGGGGACTTAATGATGTATGAGCAGTTCTCAACATTAATGGCAGAATTATTAAATCAAACCGGTTTACTTGATCTATGGTGGGGTAATATCGTAATGATTATCGTGGGCGGAATTCTTCTTTATTTAGGAATCATCAAAAAATACGAGCCATTTTTATTGGTTGGCATTGGGTTAGCATGTATCGTCGCAAATGTTCCTGGTTCAGATTTAACAAAACCCGGGGGATTATTTCATTATGCATATCAAGGCGTAGAATTATTGATTATTCCGCCTCTAATTTTTCTTGGAATTGGGGCAATGACTGATTTTGGCCCGATGATAGCCAATCCTAGTTTAGTCATTCTTGGCGCAGCTGCCCATCTAGGAATCTTCGTTTCTTTAATTGGCGCTAAATTATTAGGATTTTCACTTGCCGAAGCTTCGGCAATCGGTATTATTGGCGGAGCCGATGGGCCAATGGCAATTTACGTTACGATGAAACTCGCCCCGCATTTATTGCCACAAATTTCGGTTGCAGCATATTCTTATATGGCACTTATGCCACTGATTCAGCCGCCAATTATGCGCTTGCTGACTACAAAGGAAGAACGTAACATCATTATGCAGCAACCACGTTACGTTTCTCGTTTGGAAAAAATCGTTTTTCCCATCGTTATCGCCATTATCGTAAATTTATTTTTACCGCCTGTTGCACCGCTTATTACAATGCTTATGCTTGGTAATCTACTTAGAGAATGTTTATGCGTGGATCGATTAGCAGAAACAGCATCAAATACACTATTAAATATAGTAACATTAGTTTTAACAGTCGCCATCGGCTCAACAATGGATGCAAATTCCTTCTTAACCTGGGATACGCTTCTCATTATCGTCTTAGGACTTATCGCCTTCGTCTTCGGTACAGCTTCCGGCGTTATTGGTGCCCGTATTATGAACAAAATCAGTAGAGGCAAGATTAATCCACTCATTGGTTCTGCCGGCATTGCATCGGTACCGATAGCCGCCCGGGTTTCTCACGTCGTTGGACTGCAAGAAAATAAATACAATTTTCTTATCATGCATGCAATGGGGCCAAACCTTGCTGGTGTATTTGGCACAGCAATTTCTGGCGGTATTCTTCTTGCTTTTCTCGGTGCAAAATAACGATAAAAAAGATGATGTTTTAACAAAGCGATTAAAACATCATCTTTTTATTTGCATATAAAAAATTTATAGAATTTCAACTCGATCCGCTTCTACAGATGTACCATATACCTTTACTTCAACTTCACAGTAAGCGCGAATATGTGCACCTATGATATCGTGTGGATTACGATATTCATCATTATCTATTTCCATTACAATTTCACCCGTCGCATCTTGAAAAACAAATCTTTCATCGCCAGAATAACTTACTATCGTTCCTTCTAACATTACTTTTTGATCATCTATTTGCTGTATTTTTACTGTTGCAACATCACTTGCTACATAGTTTGCCGATTTTGCAATCCCAATCGTACTCACCATACATAAAATAACCAGTAAAGATAAAATTACTTTCTTCACTATTTTCACATCCCTTACTTATTTTTTTAGTATTATATCATACTTCTTTCTTTTTCCCTATTCAAAATTACTTCAAGAATATAGTCATCTTTACTTGTCTTATTTACCCTATCTCAAGTATGACTATATACAGAAAATCACTAGATTGCAAAAAGACCACTTTAAAAGATTAAACTCGCTTTACTCTACTCTGCAAATATTAAACCAAAGCGGAGGATAAAATAAGGTAATGCATTTTTATTACATACTTTGGATCCCCGCAAGACTACGATTATCACGAGCTAGCACAATTTTTTCCTGACACTTTTTATATTGCTGTTCTGCCTCCGCTAATTTTTTCTGCAGGCAATATAAAAGCTCATTTGCTTTTTCTATTTCAGTATAATCGCCTTGTTTTTTCTGTAACTTCTGCAAAATCGCACTAACATCAAGTGCTGTGAAAGTATCAAAGCTTTCTAGATAATCTAAAGAAGATCGTCTTTTCTGGTGTGTTGTCATTTTTTCACGGACAAGTTTTATTTGCTTCTTCCAGCGTGTGATTTCTGCACTTAAGTTCGTCTTTTCCATCTCTAATGCCGCCATTTTTCTTTGATTTGAAAAACCGAGAATATACTGCCGCCGCTGCTTTCAGTGAAAGTTAAAACTCCTCTTAAAACAGACTTGTTTATCTATTTGTCTATTCTAACATAAACATGAGCGTTTCAGAAGAAAATCTAGCGACTAGAATTGAGATAAAGTAGACAAAAAAATAAGCTCAATAAGAGTGGAAAATTAAATCCTTTTTTCTCTTATCAAGCTTACCATATAATTTCTGTTTTGCGATAAAGTACCTCTACAACTTCATCACTTTCCATTCTATGTTGTTTAATCACACGCGCTGCTACACGATCACAAACTGCATCAGAAGCGTTTGCTAGAATTACCATGAATTGATTTTCACCAAACTCTAGATCAAAATCACTTGCTCGCAACGATTTATGAATTGCAACTTTCAATGATTGCTTTGATTCTTTAATAATATTTTTTTGATCGACATAACTATCACTTGAAATCGCTAAAATAATTATATCAACACGGCAGTTTTTTTGCTTTGACAAAATTCGTTTAATGATTTGATAAGCTAACTCATACCTTTCTGGCGGAGTTAATATACTTTGATTATGTTCTTTTGCAAATACATATTTTTTAAATGATAATATATCCTGCTTAATATTTTTTAACGTAATCTTTTTGATATCCTGCAAAATCGCATGATAGTAGGCATGTCTATTCTTACCTAGTTGTTTTGCCGAATATAAAGCAATATCCGCCTGACGATACAAGTTTGCAAAGGATATTTTATTTGTACTTTTTTCTGGAACGGCAATGCCAATGGATAATGAGCATATATTCAAATAATCTACTTCTGATTTTTCTTCATTAAAATTTTTAGAAATTTCATTTACTATGGTATCAACATAATCTTCTGAAAAAGAATTATTAAGGAAGATAACGAATTCATCTCCTCCCATCCTTCCAACATAATCTTCCGCACTCAATACATTGCGAAAAACCTCTGCCAATAAAATTAAGAGTTTATCCCCCACCACATGACCATAAGTATCATTCACTTGCTTATAGTTATCAATATCAAGCATCATAAAAATACCTGTATACCCTTGACCAAGTGCATGATTTACTTCAAATTCAAAAAATCTTCGATTGTACACTTGCGTAAGTGCATCGAGCCCCAATGCTTTTCTATTTTCTTCTACCGACTTATTATACACTTGATATAATAGCGCCTGACTTTCACTTGCTAAATTTCCCGCAATAAAAACCGGATGTTCACTTGCTTTTACATCCAATCCATCTTCAATCAACATTAACATAATATCTACTAAATCAGGATCAAACTGTGTTCCACGATACTTTGTTAATTCGGAAACGATAAATTGATTTGGCAGGCTACTACGATAAGATCTTCTTGATGCCATCGCATCATAGGCATCTGCGATTCCAATAATTCGGGCCGTCAAAGGAATATTTTCTCCCGCAATCCCATCGGGATATCCATTTCCATCATACCATTCATGATGCCACTTCGCACCATCGCAAATATTTTTTATTACTGTAATATCCTTTAATATTTCACAACCGATCGCAGTATGATTTTTAACAATTTCATATTCCTCATCTGTTAATTTTGTTGGTTTATTTAAAATTAAATCACTAATGCCAATCTTTCCTATATCATGGAGTAAAGCAATATGTTTTAGCTCTATTATTTTTTCCTGCTTCCATCCTAATATCTCAGCAATTCTTACAGCAATTTTAGCTACGCGGACAGAATGTCCTCTCGTATAACGCCCTTTTGCATCTACAGTTGCAGCAACCGTAGAAATTGCTTGCAGAGAAATCTTTTCTAATTGTTCCCCTTTTACCTTTACTTGCTGTTCTAATTTTTTTTGCAGTAAATCAAGCTGTATAACGCGGTCAATACGTTTAAGCATAATTTCAGGAATAAATGGTTTTGAAATATAATCAGCGGCTCCCAATTGAAACGCTTTTAACTCAAATTCAGGTTTTGTTTTCGACGTAATAAAAACGATTGGAATATCTGCCGTCTCTACGCAATTTCTAATCAATGAAAAAGTTTCGTAACCATCAATTTTGTTCATTTCTATATCTAATAAAATGATAGAAGGCTTTATCGTTTTTAACAAATTAATCGCGCATAATCCTGACTCAACACAATATACGTGATATCCGGCTGCTGTTAAAATACTATCTGCCATCGTTCTATATAATAAAGTATCGTCAACAACCAATACTGAAAAAACAGGTTCTATCGCCTCTTGCATTTCCATGACTTTTGCATTAACCCTCCATAAATACTTATCCGCACTTTTGCCCAATCGAGCGCTTATTTATCAATCAATTATTTTTATAAGCATACCAAACTTTTACGAAAAGTGAACTGTCAAAAATATAAACATCCTTTATTTTAGATTGATAATATTTTTATTATATCAAACATTTTTACTTTCACCTATAAAAAAACATAAACAGACAAATAATTTTACTTATCCATACCCTTCTTTAAAATTGAAGTAACAAATGAATAAGAAATCCCTGTCGACTTGATAAGTTGACAGGGATTTCTTATTATAATTCTTCAGTTACAATTGCAGACCATTGTTTTCCTTTATATGCATTATAACCACGCGTATGCGCATAACCATAAATTTTCGTCTTTCGATTGTCTGTTTCTAAAATATAACCGTATGTCTCACCAGAAATTGCCCGTCTAACAGCTTCAATGTGACTTATTTGGGTTTTTAATATATCCGTATGATCTTTCGACGCAATTACATATCCTTCTTTGTTTACAATGTAAATATGACCATTTTTGCCAATGCGCGCTGAATCAATAATATCGTAAATAAAATCCCAGTTAAACCTCGAAGTGAAATATCCAATAATCTCATCATGATTGTCATGAATTGGGCAGGAATAAGCAACTGCTGGCGTACTATTTAATTGAGAAATAAATAAATCAGAAACACTGATTGCTTTTTCTTTTACAACATCTTTAAACCAAAACTCCTCGGTTACGTTTACCCCAATATACTCGCGATTTACACCAGCAGAAATAATATTTCCTGCCAAGTCAACAATAAATAAATCTAGATATACTTCATAAATATCTACAATCTTTTTCAAAAACTCACTAGCGGCTCTAGCAGTATCAGCACCTGGATGCATTAGACTTTCTCTTACACGGTCGAATTTTGCCCATGCTTGCGCATCGCAATTACGTTCAAATAAATTTCTGTCAATTTTATCAATCGTATCAAATGCAACATCAGCAGTTCTTATCCCCATAACCTCATTTGCTTGATTAATAATATTTCCAATAATTGAACCACTTTCTTTTGTCGATTCGAAGCTTCGCGTTGCTAATTTTTTAATTTCTTCTGCAACAACGCTAAATCCACGCCCAGCTTCTCCTGCACGCGCAGCTTCAATCGCGGAGTTTAATGACAATAAATTCGTTTGCTTCGCAATATTTTGAACACTTAAAATAACCGTATTCATATCTTGGCTCGCTTTTTTCAATTCTCCAAGTAAAACGGATGCATCAATATCAATTTTTTTATTTTCTGCCATAAACTTCACTCCAAGCCAATTATTTTTTATTTTACTAAAATTTATTTTTAAGTATGTCAAATGAATGTTAAGAAGTATACAAAATTATTTTATATACTTCTTAACATTCATAGCAAAAAAGATCACACGGATTTTCTCACGTGTGATCTTCATTGATCAATTAATTATTCATTTCCTGATTTTTTTTCTACCGCTGCAAGCGATGAAACTTTATCATTTGCAGCCGTTTTCATCAATGTAACGCCTTGTGTATTTCGACTAATCACAGAAATATCATCCACATCCATACGGATAACAATGCCTTCTGTTGAGATTAGAATCAATTCTTGCCCTGGCCTTACAACCTTAATTCCAATAACTCGTCCAGTTTTTTCTGTAACTTTCATGTTGATGATACCTTTACCACCACGCCCTTGCGCACGGTACTCATCCGTAGATGTACGTTTTCCATACCCTTCTTCTGTTACAGTTAAAACTTCAGCATCACGTTTAATTTTATCCATGCCAACGACTTCATCGCCCTTATTCAAACGGATCCCAATTACACCATGCGCTGTTCTTCCCATTGCTCTTACATCCGTTTCAGCAAATGTAATTGCCATACCATCACGCGTACCGATAATCAAGTGCTGTTCGCCATTGGTGAATTTTACACCGATTAATTCATCATCTTCATCAAGTGAAATTGCGATTAATCCACCTTTACGAGCCGTATCGTATTCCATTAATTCCGTTTTCTTAGCAATTCCCTTTTTTGTTGCCATGAACAAGAATTTACCAGGTGAGAATTGTCTAATTGGAATTACAGCAGTAATCTTTTCATCCGCATCTAACGGCAATAAATTAATAATTGCCGTACCCTTCGCCGTGCGTCCGGCTTCCGGAATTTCATAGCCTTTTAAGCGATATACTTTTCCGCGGGAAGTAAAGAACATAATATTATGATGCGTTGTTGTAACAAACAGATGCTCTACAAAATCTTCTTCTTTCGTTCCCATGCCGGCAACACCACGACCACCACGTTTTTGACTACGATATGTATCGACTGGTAAACGCTTAATATAATTGCCATGTGTAAGCGTAATAACGATATCTTCTTGTGCAATCAAATCTTCCATGTCAATCTTTGATGTATCAATGGTAATTGCAGTACGACGCCCATCACCAAATTTACGTTTAATTTCAGTCAGTTCTTCTTTGATAATATTCAATACTTTTTGTCCATCTGCGAGAACGGATTCTAACCAAGCAATTGTTTCAAGTAAGTTTTTATATTCTTCATCAATTTTTTCACGTTCAAGTCCAGTTAAACGTTGTAACCGTAAATCTAGAATTGCTTGTGCTTGCTTTTCCGATAAATCAAAACTTTCCATTAACGCATTACGCGCAATATCTGTCGTTTGAGATTGACGGATTGTCGCAATTACTTGATCAATATGATCGAGTGCAATGCGTAAACCTTCTAAAATATGAGCCCTTGCTTTTGCTTTTGCAAGTTCATATTGAGTTCTTCTTGTAATTACTTCTTTTTGATGCTCTAAATAATAGTAAATAACTTCACGCAAATTCAAAACACGCGGTCTGCCATCTACAAGCGCCAGCATAATAACCCCAAAGCTTTCCTGCATTTGCGTATGTTTATATAATTGATTCAAAATTACATCTGGATTAGAATCACGACGAAGTTCAATTACGATACGCATCCCTTTACGGTCACTTTCATCACGTAAATCTGTAATGCCTTCAATAGATTTATCGCGCACTAATTCCGCAATTTTTTCAACTAAACGCGCTTTATTCACCTGATATGGAATCTCTGTTACAACAATCCGCGGCTTGCCATTCGACATTATTTCAATACGTGCCTGTGCACGCATTTTCACAACACCGCGACCAGTATTATACGCAGAAAAAATTCCTTCTGTTCCTAAGATTAAGCCCCCCGTTGGAAAATCTGGGCCTTTAATCGCAGTCATTAATTCATTAATTGTTACCTCTGAATTATCAATCATCATCAATACGCCATCAATGACTTCGCCAAGGTTATGCGGAGGTATATTCGTTGCCATGCCGACAGCAATACCAGCAGAACCATTTACTAATAAATTAGGAATTTTTGATGGCAATACCGAAGGCTCTTTTAAAGATTCATCGTAGTTTGGTACAAAATCAACTGTCTCTTTCTCTAAATCAGCTAACATCAGTTCTGCAACACGAGACATACGTACTTCTGTATAACGCATTGCCGCCGCAGAGTCACCGTCAATCGAACCAAAGTTACCATGCCCATCTACAAGTAAATAACGCGTAGAAAAATCTTGTGCCATCCGTACAGTGGCTTCATAAACCGAGCTGTCACCATGCGGATGATATTTACCTAATACTTCCCCAACAATACGTGCCGATTTTTTATACGGCTTGTTTGGGGCCATTCCTGCTTCATGCATTGCATACAAAATACGACGATGAACAGGCTTTAAACCATCACGTACATCCGGTAAAGCACGCATAACAATAACGCTCATTGCATAATCAATATAAGAATTACGCATTTCGTCTTCAATACGCACTGGTAAAACTTTACCTAAACCAAAATCCACAATCTCACCTCAAAATATTCAAATTTCATTTATCCACTGGCAATAAGTCAAAACTTTTGCATTATTCAATAGAAGGAATCTCTTGCAAGCCTTTGGATTTTTTCGTCTGCTTTTCAGACACTGTTTATCTATGTAAAAAATAATTTTCTTAAAAGTAAATACTAACATCATATTATATCATTTTATTCTTTCCAATTCAATGAATTCTATACGAT
>SKEY01000721.1_pt1 | contig 50258 bp, 44 predicted proteins | sample 4843871 | NCBI WGS metagenome assembly SKEY01 (sample SAMN11008797, study PRJNA524170) | human gut metagenome | biome: Human fecal sample; material: Feces; isolation source: fecal sample from pouch patient p36 | host: Homo sapiens | place: Israel: Tel-Aviv | collected 2016-12-04
CCATTGTGCAATATTCCCCACTGCTGCCTCCCGTAGGAGTCTGGGCCGTGTCTCAGTCCCAATGTGGCCGTTCACCCTCTCAGGCCGGCTATGGATCGTCGCCTTGGTGGGCCGTTACCCCACCAACTAGCTAATCCAACGCGGGTCCATCTTATACCACCGGAGTTTTTCACACTGAGCCATGCAGCTCTGTGCGCTTATGCGGTATTAGCAACCATTTCTGACTGTTATCCCCCTGTATAAGGCAGGTTACCCACGCGTTACTCACCCGTCCGCCACTAGAAATAAATCAAATCCACCGAAGTCTCAATGAAGTATTTCCCGTTCGACTTGCATGTGTTAAGCACGCCGCCAGCGTTCATCCTGAGCCAGGATCAAACTCTCTGATAAAGTGTTTGATTTACTCAAGACAACCAACTAGCTTAGTTATCTCTCGTTTTTACTGTTTTTGGTTTTTCAAACCGTTCTTAAAAATGTAAAGAATTTTCGAGAATCGTATGTGTTTCACTGTTTAGTTATCAAGGTTGTCTGTCTTTGCGACAGCTTGTTTACTTTATCATATCTGTTTTACTTTGTCAAGCACTTTTTTCAAGTTTTTTTCAAAGTTTTTCAACTCTTTCGTTTTCTCAAAAAGTTGTCCAGATACATAACTGTCAGCTCTGTTCAAGCGACTTGATTACTTTAACACAAAGGTTTTAAGTTGTCAAGCACTTTTTAAAATTTCTTTTTTCTTTCAGAAATCTATTAAAATTGTCTCTATCCGAGAAACAATTATTTCCGACAGCTCAACTAATATAACACTCCTATCCACCACTGTCAACCCCTTTTTTTTACTTTTTTTATTTTTTATCATTCCCAGTCACTATTCTTCTTTCCACAGACAAAAAACACACTACGCCCCCATACCAGCCACCACTCTACAAACCCTCCCGCCGCCAGCCATCAGCCCGAAAGGACAGCGGCGCACCTCAATAAATCTCTTCTATCTTCTCCAACCGATCCACCCACCGTACACCATCCGGTATATCCATTCCCTCTTTCCTCCGGAACAGACAAACCTCCATCCCAAAGGCCTGTCCTCCCGCAATATCTGAAGTCAGAGAATCCCCGATCATCACCGTATCCTCCGGCAATATCATCTCCTTCCTCCCTGCATTCAATTCTGCAAAAGCCCTCTCAAAAAACACCTTTGAAGGCTTAGATGCCCCAATCCTCTCAGAAACGAAAATATAATCAAAATACTTCTTCATCCCGGCAATCTCCAGCCTGTGCACCTGCTGCTCACCAGGACCATTACTAGCCACACAGAGAATATATTTCCCTTTGAGATATTCCAGAAGCTCATAAGCTCCATCTTCAGGAATTGCACTGTCAAAAAGCCTGCCCCTGAAATATTTTTCAAAAACAGTACCGTCAAACTCAATATCCAGACACTTGAAAATAATATTCCATCTGATTTTTTCCAACTCCTCAAAGACCAGCGTTCCCTGCTCAATCTGCCGCCACAGCTTCGTATTCTCCCTGATAAAAACATCGAACATATAGGGTTCATAAGGCTTTAACCCAAAGTGCTCAAAACCTTCCTTCATTGTCTGCTTTACATAACCATCAAAGCTAAGCAAAGTATTATCTATATCCAAAAAAACAACCTTCACATTGCCCTCCATCCATAAAAACATATCATTAATAATGTAATCCAAAGAAATCAGAGGAAAATAACTTCACCTCTGATTCCATTCGTAAATACTATATTAATACACCTTCACAATCTCATCCAGTTCCTTACGCTTAGGTCTCTTTGGCTCCTCTGCTGCCACGCCGACAGCAATCACTGCCACTACCGTTTCCTCTTCCGGAATATCCAGCACCTTCCGAAGCCGCTCTCCATCCCTCAAACCCATGATCAAAGTTCCATACCCCAGTTCTGCTGCCTTCAGAACAAAATTTTCATTCTGCAATCCCAGGTCATAACATCCCCAACCATTGCCCAATTCATTATCCGCAGTTTTGTCATTCTGGAAACCAGCTTTATCTTTTACAAAAGTAGTTACAACCAGTACTGCATTTTCAGCCTTACGGGCATTTCCCTCAGGCAGACATTCCCTGCGTACTCTTTCTGTCATCTCCTCAGACAATACACAATAATATCTCCCTGTCTCTGTATTTTTCCAGGAAGGAGCCTCCTGTGCAGCTCCAATCATCTCCATCAGTTCTTCTTTTGTGACCTTTTTGTCTGCTGCATATTTTCGAACACTTCTTCTTACTTCCATCAATTTCTGAAATTCCATCATCCAGTTCCTCCTGTTGTATTTTGAGGCCAAGCGGATAAAATCATCCGCTTCGCTACTTACTTGATTCGGTTAAGCTGTTTTTAATATATAATAATGGGATATCCACCGTCAATATTTTCATAAATAATTGCAGCCTCTTCTTCCGGCAGATTGATACATCCATGACTTCCGTTTCCTGTCTTATAACGGTTTCCTCCAAAAGCCGATTGCCAGGGCGCATCATGCAGCCCCTGTCCGTAAACAAAGGGCATCCAATATTTCACCTTGGTATCATATCCGTATGCATCGCTGGTGAGCGTAAAAGGACTTGCTTTATAGGCAATGGGCCAGGCTCCCGTATAGGTATGTCTTTCCTCTGTAGGCGCCCCGCTGACAATGTCTGTTTCCGTCACCAAGCCTCCATCCCTGTAAAGCCAAAGGTGCTGTGCATCCAGACTTACCTCTATATAACTGCCTGCCAGATCATCCGTTCCGTTTCTCTGCATCCCCTTGCTGCTGTATACCGGTTCACGGACCACATCCTTGCCGCTTTTCAGATCAGAAAGCAGCTGGCTTAGCTCTCCGCTCTGATCAATCCTGTAACCATATTCATTATCCTCCACAGTCACATCCGTACCCATAGAGGTATGAAAGGTTCTGGGAACATAAATGGTATTGTATTTATTGGCAAGCTGTGAAATAAAGGTACCTGCTTGCTTCTGATCAATTATGATCTTTGTTCCCTGAATACTGATCCAGGAATTTACAGTTTTGGAATCCAGGGTCTCTGTCGTATTTCCAAAGGTATAGGTTATGGTAGTCTTGCGGTATTTTTTCAATTGTCCGTTTAGGCTTTTCAATTCCTTTTTCAATTCTTTTGAAGCCTTTACAGAAGGCTGCTTATATGCCTGCTGGTTCAGATCTATCTTGACTTCACCGGTGAGCAGCTTATCCTGAAACTCTGCTTCCAGCGTCTTGTCCACGTAATTTCGAAGACGTTCTTCATCAATCTGTGTCCCTGCCACCTGGTTTACTATAACAAATTTCTTTTTCTTCTTGCTGTATCTGATCTCAGCATTTTGGGCTTCCGTTCTTTCTTTCTCTCCAAAATGATCTTCTGTCAGTGCAGCCTGTTCTGTTGTCTCATCTTTGTTTACCTGATATTCTATTTCGTAATTTTTCCAGGAGGCCAGAAACGTCCTTGTCTGGTCACGCTGCTGTTTCAAGGCTATAAGTGCAGACTGAAGTGTTCCCTCATCCAGAGAATATCCCAGTTCCCCTACAGTTGTCTGATATACCTGACTGCCATCCTCCCGGAAAACAACCTTTTTATCCTGAAATGCTTTCCGGATGGTCTGTCCGGCCTTCTCCACATTCTGACCTGATACGTCCAGACCATATATGGTAATTTTTCTCCCCAGTGTGTCCGTATCCACTTTATGTATATAAACCAACACTCCTCCTCCCAGGAGTAAAAATAATGCAATACAGATCCCCAGAATAACTTTTATCTTTTTCTTTCTGTTTTTTTCTTTATTATCCATTTCCCGCCCCTGTTCTTTTGTACTCTTTTTGAGCCTAATAAGTTTCAGGCAGGCTATAAAAAATGTTTTACAGTCTGCCTGAAAAATTATACCAGAAAAATATATGATTTTGTAATTTTTATTTATACCAAAATATTTGCATTACCTGGAATCCTCCCGGATTGCTTTTACCAGTTGATCCCCTCCCTGTTCATACCATTTGCTTACGAATTCATCAAAATAGGATATAGGACGCTTCCCCATGATAATCTGGATAAAAGTATTCTTCTCCAGAGTACCAAGAGTCTGAGGAATTTCCAGATTTGAAGTTTGCAGATAGATTTTCTCAGGAGTCCTGTAATCCGATTTCACCAGAAGACCTACTGCAGAAATACGGGACTTGTAAGCTGCCCAGTCCTCCACTGTCACATTCTGCCCCTCCATATAATTTCTGCAGGCCTGATAGTAAGATTTCTCAATGGCACTGAGCTTCTCTTCTTCCATATCTCCTGCAATTACCTTCTGAATATGCTCTGTCACACGATAAGTGGCTTCATTGTAATCCACATTGATCACCAACGGCCTTGCTGTAGGATCCACATTCAGGGCAAAATAGCTGTTCATTTCATCTGCATCCTTCGCTTCATACCTGGTATAATCAAAAAGTACACTCAAAATCTTCATTACAATTTCAGGATGCTCATAACCTTTTCGCACCACTACATATTTGTTGTCTCTGAATGTAGAATAGGTTTCTGCCGTTTTCTGTATTTCTGCCGGAAAATAATATGGCTCCCAGTCAGAGTCCGGATCTTCTTCATACTCATCCATAAGGGGATTATTAGGCGTCCACCACAATCCAAAAAATGCCCCACATTTTCCGCTGACTACCAGATCCCTTAGATTATTCTGGGCCCGCAGTGCAAAATTCTCATCCAGAATTCCCCTTTCATAAAGCTGGTTCAAATATTCCAGTGCATTCTTCGTCTCTTCTGTAAGAGAACCATATACCACTTCTCCATTCTCACCCTTTTGCCATCTCTGGGGATTGGCTCCGAATTTCTGAAAAACAGGATCGACAGAATAACTACTACTCGTAGTTCCTACCAGTGAAGTATCACATACCAATCCAATAGGTTCTTCTCCAGGTGCTGCTCCCATCCTGTTTTTCTGAAAAGCTTCAATAACATCAAAAGCTTCTTCCAAAGTCTGCGGTTCTTCTAATCCCAGCTTATCCATCCAGTCCTTACGAAGCCAGAGCAGGCAGGGACCATGATCAATAACAGTCTCAGGCATTGCCATCAGCTTCCCGTCATATTTCACAGAATCCAGAAGCTCGGTTCCATAACTGGAATACATAGCTTTGATTCTGTCTGTAGTACAGAATTCATACACCTCTGTCAAATCTTCTATCAGATCGTTTTCCACCATTTCATCCAGCATTTTCTTGTCCGAGATCACCATGACATCAGGGAGCATCCGATCTTTCACAATCACATTGACAAATTCATCATATCTGTCTTCACTTTCCATGTATGTGTTCTCATTCTGGATGTTCAACATCTTTTTCAGATAACGGGTATATTCATTATTTTCATAAGTCTGCCCTTTGGGCAGATTGGAATTATTGGCACCATTCATCTGGGCAAGAGTATAGGTCACAGTTTCAGGATACTTTCCATAGGGAGTTGTCCGGGCTTCTTCCCAATCTCCGGACTTAGTTTTTTTCTGTTCCTCAACCCCATCCGTTTTTTCTGCTTTCTGCTGAGTCTCCTTTGTTGAATTATTGCATCCGCTTTGAAGCAAAGTCGTTCCCAGAATCAGGATTACAAAAAGCTTTTTTCCTGCCTTTGTCACACTCTGTATCATCATAATGTTTCTCCCTTTGGAATCCGCATTTCTACTACTGTTCCCTTACCTACACTGCTGGTGATACGAATTTTATATTCCTCTCCGTAGAGCAGACAGATTCGATCATTCACATTTTTCAGTCCATAGCCTTCTGCCTGGTAAGTAACCAACGATTCTGCCACTGACTGTTCCATTCCCATTCCATTATCTTCTACCCGGAGAAGTACTGCATCCCCGGCATCCAGAAAGGACAGCTGCAGGATTTTATCTCCTTCTTCTTTTACATCCAGTCCATGCTCTAATGCATTTTCTACCACTGGCTGCAGGATCAGTTTAGGGACTTTTTCTGCTTTTACCTGCGGATCAATCTTCCACTGTACTGTAAAATCATTGTCATGCATCACCAACTGAATAGACAGATAAGCTTCAATATTACGGATACAATTCTCCACAGTTACCATATCCTCTCCCTTGCTTAGAGCTGTACGATAAAAAGTAGATAAATCCAGAGTCACCTTACTGATTTCTTTCTGACCGCTCTTAATAGCCATCCAGTTAATAATGGAAAGAGAATTATACAGAAAATGGGGATTGATCTGTGCAGTAAGCGCTTTCAGCTCAAATTCCTTAAGAGCTATTTTGTTTTCGTAAACTTCACTGATCAGACGGTCAATCTCCCCCATCATCCTGCGGAAGCTTCTGATCAGAACCCCCACCTCATCCTCTGCATCGCTGGTAACCGTAACCTCTCTGCTTCCATGATTTACCTGATCCATATTTTCCGTAAGCATTTCGATCTTGCGGGTAAATAATCTGGAGAAAGCCATACCCAGAATAAAAATGATCAGTACACAACCTGCGATCAGCGGAATCTCAGCAAGCAACATCTGATAAACTGATTTTTCTACAGATTTTTTAGTTTTATACAGATAAAACTTCCAGCCCGTATTCTGACTGGTACTATTTACTGCTACATATTCTTTGCTGATCTGCTCTAAAATTTTATCCGATTCCCTTAAATCTGCCAGGTCATTATCCTGAATGTTCTCATCACGGTACACAATATTCTGGCTCTGATCCAACACCATAGTTCCAGATTCGTCTGAGATAATATTTTTCAACGGTTTGAATATTTTATTGTAATCCAGAGTAATACACAGAACCGCCGTGCGGTTTCTTCCGTCGTAAATATTTCTCACTGCCGCAATCTCCGGTTTTTCCGTATTTACCAGCCACTGTACCTGCACTTCATCATTCAGCTGGCTGCTCCACCATTCCTGTCCTATCTCATCCATAGGTACAAGAGTATATTCATGTCTCACTTTAATACTGTCTGCAAAAATCTGTATCTGATTGATAGCATCATGATAGGATTTAGGCACTGTGAGAAGAGGATCCACAATCTGGGTATATTTGGCATATGCCACATAATTATCCATGTTTTTCTCATTGATCACTTCTTCAATATCCGGAGAATAGGTAAGATAATTGATCAGTCCTGTATATACTTCGATCTGGCTGTCAATACTTTCCCTGGTCTGTTCCAGGATGGATGAGGTATCCTCCACTTCATTATGGCGCACCAACCTGCTCATACTATTATGACTGTACAGAGCAAGCATCGTCATAGGCACCAGACTGGATATCACCAGCAGGATTGTAAGCTTATGACGGTATTTCATATCTCTAAATTTCTTTCGGATTCTCTTCATCGTCACCTGTTCCTTTCCTGTAGGACTCAGGGCTGCTTCCGTAATATTCCCGGAAGCTTCGACAAAAATAGGATACATTGGAGAATCCTACTTTTTCACTTACCTGTGCCACCTTCATATTTGTGCTGCACAGAAGCTCCTTTGCCTTCTCCATACGGAATACCCGAATAAAACGGTTCAGGTTCATTCCTGTTTCCTTTTTGAAAATAAAACTCAGATATCCTGAGGACAAATATACCTTTTCTGCCAGCATCTCCAGGCTCAGATCCTCTCCGTAGTGCTGATAGATGTAATTTTTCACTGCAGCCACCTCATTTCTGGATTCACTCATAGAACGTTCCAGAAAATTTTCATACTCCCGGATATTCTCCTCAGTAACCTGAAGGATCTGTGAAATATCACTGCAATTGTACAGTCTGTCAATCTCCTTATCCAGGCGGCGTTCCTCTGAGAACTGTGTTTCCTCAAACAATGCCTGGATCACATTGGAAAATACAAATTTAATATACATAGCCGAAAACTGGGTACTGCTTTTGTATTTGTCCGTAAGGCACTGAAAATGGACTTTCAGCTGCTGAATGTCCTTTCTGCTGATGTCCTCAGAAATTCTCTGCATCAGCTGGGAATCCTGGGCAGCCTTGTCCACATGACTGTACTCTTCCTCCTCATTGGAGAATACATGATTCTCCGGATGATAAAATCGCTCCTCCATCTGCTGTTCCAGCTCTGTCATGATCTCAGGCAATGCTTCACAGCCCTCAAACTTCCTGCTTACTGCCAGATGAAAGCTTCCCGGATACTGGCGCTTCATCACAGTATACAGCTGATTGGCTACCAACAGATAATCGCAATATACATCGTTAAACAAAAACAGAGACTGTCTGGCATTCAGATTCAGATAGAAAAATATTCTCCGCAGTTCCTTGCGCATATCCTCTGCCAGATTCTCATCTGCAGTATCAAAAAAATTCTGGGAGGATTCCACCAGAATGGCACAGTGCCACTGATTCCAGGTATCCAGGTTGATCATTTCTCCGGCTTTTTCCAGAATTTCTTTTTTTCCTGTGTAAATATAATTCTGGAGAAAATACTGCTGAAGAAAATCCTGTTCCTTCTGATCTTTGATCTTGCGGTTTTTATTTTTGTCAATTTCACTGCGGACCTTTTCCAGTGTTTCACTGAAAATATCAGGATCCACCGGTTTTAAGACATACTCTTTCACCCCATAACGGATTGCTTCCTGGGCAAAGGAAAAATCGTTATAGCCACTAAAGATTACAATCTGCAGCTCCTCTTTTTCCTCTTTTGCCTTCTTTGCCAGTTCCAGTCCATCCATATGAGGCATTTTAATATCTGTCAGTAGTAGATCTATCTCCTCATTTCTGAGGATTTCCAGTGCCTGACGCCCGTTGGAAGCCTCAGAAATCTCAAATTCTCCCTCTTCCCTGGAAAGCAGAAATTTAATTCCCTCTCTCTCTATTTTTTCATCATCAACCACTAATACACGATACATAGCTTCTAACCTCCTACCCCCTTATATATACAAATAAAGATAGTTCCTGCAATTATGGAACTATCTTTATTTTCAGTCACTTATCATCCATATCAGCCTGCGTCTGATACTATTTTATCATCCTTTTACTGCACCTGCAACAACACCTTCAATAATATATTTCTGGCATACCAGGTAAACAATAACGATCGGGATAATATCGATCATAATACTTGCCATCATCGGTCCCATCTGTACATGACCGAAGCTTCCGCGGAAGTACTGTACTGCCATAGGAATGGTACGGTATTTCTTAATATCCAGTACCAGGGTCGGCAGAAGATAGTCATTCCATACCCACATCAGCTGAAGGATTGCAGTGGAGATAATGGTAGGCTTCAGAATCGGGATCAGGATCTTGAAAAATACCTGTAACGGATTACATCCATCGATCAGGGCAGCCTCTTCAATTTCCAGCGGGATTCCCTTTACAAAACCGGTGAACATAAATACTGCCAGTCCTGCACCAAATCCCAGATAAATAATACAGATATTATAAGGAGTGTTCAGTTTCAGTGTATCTGCTGTCTTTGCCAGAGTGAACATAACCATCTGGAAAGGAACTACCATACTAAATATGAACAGATAGTATAAAATCTTGGAAAGCACTCCATTTACACGGACAATATACCATGCACACATAGAGCAGCACAGCAAGATCAGTACTACCGACATAACTGAGATCACAAGGCTGTACCAGAAAGATTTCAGGAAATCCATCTGTGTTACGCTGGCTACATAGTTTGTAAATCCATTCCATATTTCACCCAGAGGAAGTTCAAATACTCCTGTAGTTGTAATGGCTGATTCCTTTTTTAAAGAGTTTAAAAGAATCAGTATAATAGGATAAATCCAGAGAAGGGACAGTATGGTTAATATAATTGTAGGAATAATACTTTTCTTTTTATTGTTTTCCATTACTGCTGCACCTCCTTAGATGATGTTGCTTTAAGCTGAATCAGGGCAATGGCTACAACCAGAATAAAGAATACAACTGCTTTTGCCTGACCAATTCCCTTCCACTGTGGTCCGCTTCGTGCATAGAATGTATCATAGATATTCAAGGCAAGGAGCTGAGACTGCTTGGCAGGATCTCCACCTGTAAGAGAAAGGTTCTGGTCGAACATTTTAAATCCATTTGTCAGTGTAAGGAAAGTACAGATTGTAACAGACGGCATGATCATCGGTAATTTAATCTTGAACAGGATCTGTCTGGATGTAGCTCCGTCAATCTGTGCCGCTTCGATAAGGTCAGGTGAAACATTATTCAGACCTGCCACATAAATGATCATCATATATCCGATCTGCTGCCAGCACAGAAGGATCAGCATACCGATAAATCCGTTCTTTGCAGACAAAGCCAGTAGCGGTTGTCCCCATTTGGATAACAGACCATTTAATAAGGTCTGCCAGATGTATCCAAGAACAATACCACCAATCAGGTTTGGCATAAAGAATACTGTTCTGAATGCATTGGTTCCCTTGAATCCTTTTGTCAGCGCCAGTGCAATGGCAAATGCCAGAACATTGATCAGAATACTGGATATAAAGGCAAATGCCACAGTCAGCCAGAACGCATGGCTGAAAGTATTGTCAAGCAATATTTTCTGATAGTTTGAAAATCCTACGAAAGTAACATCCTGCACTGTGGTAAATTTACAAAATGAAAGGTAAATTCCCCAGATAAACGGCCATAAAAATCCGATTATAAATGCAGCCAGTGTAGGCACAACGAAAATCGGCCACCACTTTTTGATTGTTTTTCCTACCATGGTAAATCTCTCCTCTTCTTCCCATTCTCTGCTTAGAATCTATAAAAGGGAGACAGGAATCTCTGCCTCCCTTTTTTTTATTCATTATTCGGAAAGTGCCTTCTCTGTTGCCCAGTTGTCAACAAACGCGCTCTTAACATCATCCCAGGAGCCAGATCCTGCTGCATATGCTGTAAGAGCAGATCCAAGAGTATTTTTCCACTCTTCAGATGGCATTGTTGTAAAGTTCCATGATACAGGTGTCAGACCAGCTTCTGTGTACTCTGCATCCTGTTTTACAAATACATTGCTTGGTGCCTCTGCTGTTTTGAAAGGAATTGTGAATCCCATATCTTCAGCCATAGATTTTGTTCCTGCTTCAGAGGTTACACACCAATTCATGAAATCAAGTGTTGCTTTTACATCAGCTTCAGAAGCATTCTTGTTTACACACCAGTAATTTTCTGTACCGGTTGCAAGACCTTCGTTTGCATCGTCTACACCAAAGTAGATCGGGATCATAGCCAGCTCGTCATCTTTGAATGTTTTAGAAAGTTCACTATATTCCCAGGAACCATTCTGATAGAATACTGCTTCACCATTTACAAATTCATTTCTGGAGTCATCTGCTGTTTTTGCAGAAAGCTCAGAACCGTCACAGGTAGAATCTGTAATGTAAAGATCAAATACATTCTTGTAGTTATCAAGGTATGTACCTTTGATTGCATCTGTATCATCGATTCCGTCTTCTTTATACTCATAGTAGATTGGAAGGTTTGCAAGATGTGTTTTAAATCTCCAGTCAGAGGATCCGTCCATACCTGCGGAAGTAAATGCTCCCTTAATTCCCAGATCATCTTTTTTGCTCTGGATATCATCAGCAACTTTCTTTAAATCATCAAAGGATTTAATATCGTCCAGAGTATATCCTGCTTTTTCAAGTAAGGTCTTATTTACGATCAGACCATAGGATTCGATTACATATGCAATTCCGTCCACTGCATCTCCATCCTTTAAGCTGTAGGAATCAGATGTCAGCTGTGAGTAAATATCGGAATCTTTCAGATCATAGCAGTAATCTTTCCAGTTTTTCAGTCCAACCGGTCCGTTTACCTGGAATAAAGTAGGTGCATCACTCTTTGCCATTTCTGACTGAAGTGTTGTCTCATACTGTCCGGAAGCTGCTGTAACAACAGTTACCTCTGTACCAGTTTCCTCTGTGTATTCTTTTGCCAGATTCTGCCAGTCTTCATCCTGCTCTGGTTTGAAGTTTAAGTAATAAACCTTTCCAGCGTCATCAGCCATTGCCGGTACTGCCGGGATCATAGTTGCTGCCATAAGTACTGCCATTCCCATTGCTGTTACTTTCTTCATCTTCATAATCCTTTTCTCTCCTTTTCCTATAATGTTTTCTGTTTCTTAACTTGAGTATATTGTAAATTTTTCATCAGGATTTCGCCATGATAAAAAATTAAGAAACATGATAAATTTTTCAGATATTGATTTTCTTATATATACATTTTTTTATATCATAAAAAAGGAATAAAAAAACAGACCCCGTCAGGTCAATCCTGTCAGAGTCTGTTCTCTCTTTTATACGTTTATGTCTCAGGCTTTGTCTACTGATCCGAATAATTCCATTTTTTCTTTAACAGTAGCTTTGATTGCCTCGAAACCAGGAGCAAGAAGCTTACGTGGGTCATATCCTTTACCCTGCTGATCTTTGCCTTCTTCGATGTATTTACGTGTAGCATCAGCAAATGCAAGCTGGCACTCTGTATTTACATTGATCTTGGATACGCCAAGGTCGATAGCTTTCTTGATCATGTCTGCAGGGATACCTGTGCCGCCGTGAAGAACGAGTGGCATATCACCTGTTAACTGCTGGATAGCATCAAGAGTTTCAAAGCTTAAGCCTTTCCAGTTAGCCGGATATTTACCGTGGATGTTACCGATACCAGCTGCAAGGAAGTCAATGCCAAGGTCAGCGATCATCTTGCATTCCTCAGGATCTGCACACTCGCCCATACCTACAACACCGTCTTCTTCACCGCCGATGGAACCAACCTCTGCTTCCAGAGACATTCCGTGCTCAGCAACGATCTTAACCAGTTCTTTAGTTTTTGCAACGTTCTCTTCGATCGGATAGTGAGATCCGTCGAACATGATGGATGAGAATCCTGCTTCTACACATTTCAGGCATCCTTCGTAGCTGCCGTGGTCAAGGTGAAGAGCTACAGGAACAGTGATGTTCAGTTCTTCCATCATACCGTTAACCATACCAACAACTGTTTTATAACCAGTCATATATTTACCAGCACCCTCAGATACCCCAAGGATTACAGGAGAGTTCAGTTCCTGAGCTGTTAAAAGAATAGCCTTTGTCCACTCAAGGTTGTTAATGTTGAACTGTCCTACTGCATAATGGCCAGCTTTTGCTTTTTTCAGCATTTCTGTTGCATTTACTAACATGATAAATTCCTCCTAATCTGTAGTAGCTGTTTCTTGGTTCACAGCCGCCCTAATCAATCTTCGATATGGAATTACATCTATATCCAGACACGCTTATATTACCAGATTTCTGTATTCCCGTCTACTATTTTGCCCAAAAAATCACAACCAAAATTTCCGGTTTCCTTTTTATTTTCAAAAATATCACCCAAAACAAAAAAAAAACTTGCATTCTCCTCGCACATCATATATAATAATCTTCGGTTCAAGGATGGATTCCCGAGTGGCCAAAGGGGGCAGACTGTAAATCTGTTAGCAACGCTTTCGAAGGTTCGAATCCTTCTCCATCCACTGAAAAGTTCAGCGATATCTGCTGAACTTTTTTTATTTTCGTAAATCAAACGGACAGTGAAAAGGGACGCACAAACGGCGCCCCTTTCTTCTTAATTTTTATGATATAAAACCACGCATCCAAATGCAGGCATCTGCATTCTGAGGATTCCGGCTGCTGCTGTGTATACTTCAGGTGCCTCTGTGAATCCTTCGGCTGAAGTGCAGACCACTCTCTCCATCTTCGCATCTTCCAGCCTGCTGATGCCGGCCTGCCAGAGCTGTACTTCTACCTCTCTTGCGTGATCCATATTGTTTACAATCACGATCATCTGCTCTTTGCGGGAAAATCTCGCATAGGCCAGCCCCTGATAATCATTCCACAGGAATGCCAGAGATCCTGTCTTGAGTACTTCATACTGCTTGTGGATCCGGATCATCACTCTGTGGAAATCGATCATCTGGTAATCTTCACGTCCCCATGGATACGTACGTCTGTTATCCGGATCTGTGAATCCGCACAGACCGGCTTCGTCTCCATAGTATACTGTCGGTGCCCCCGGCCATGTCATCTGAATGGCAACTCCCTCACGCATTACTGCCGGATTCACTCCCTCGGAAGCTGCTTCAGCCCCTGCATAGGAAATTCTTCCCACTCTGTGGTTGGTCCTTGTCAGGAATCTGGAATGGTCGTGATTGGATAACTCATTCATGGCAGTCTGAAGTGCTGACATATGAAGTGCTCTCATATGGGTCTTCATAGCCCCGATAAATGCTTCACTGTTGCCCAGCAGATCTTCACGATACTCATCACTGTGCTTCTCCATACCTGTCAAAAACCAGGTCAGCGGCTCCATAAACGCATCATAGTTCATGACTGTATCCCACTCATCCCCCTGCAGCCATCCTTCCGGATTGCCATAATGCTCTGCCAGGATAATAGCATTGGGATTGGCCTCTTTTACAGCCTTTCTGAAATCTTTCCAGAACTGATGGTTAAACTCATTGCTGTGGCCCAGGTCAGCAGCCACATCCAGTCTCCATCCATCCACATTGTATGGTGCGGAAACCCACTTCTGTCCGATCCTGAGAATATAATCATACAGCTCCCTGGAACCTTCATAATTTAATTTCGGCAGTGTATCATGAGCCCACCATCCATCATAGGAATTATTATATGGCCAGGCATTCTGATCATTAAAGGAAAAGAAGTTACGGTATGGACTGTCCGCTGAGATATAAGCTCCCTTCGGATACCCTTCCTGATTCTCATAAATACGCTCTCTGTCCATCCATTTATTAAAAGAACCGCAGTGGTTAAATACACCATCCAGGATAATTTTCATTCCCCTTCTGTGGATCTCTGCAGTAAGTTTGGCAAAAAGCTCATTGCTGGCTTCCAGGTTCTTCTTATCTGTCACACGCCTGATATATTTCCACGCATGGGAATTATCCCTGTCATCTCCCAGCAGGATTCCCTCATTGCAATCCTCTACGATCCTGCCGTAGTGAGGATCTACATAGTCATAATCCTGACAGTCATATTTATGATTACTTGGAGATACGAAGATCGGATTTAAATAAATAACCTCTACCCCCAAATCCTGCAGATAATCCAGCTTATTCATAATACCCTGAAGGTCTCCGCCATAAAACTCACGCACTCCCATCACAGCCGGGATCTTATTCCACTGTTCTACCTGTACACTGGTATCTCCGATATAGAAATACTCTCCGGTAACTACATCATTGGTTGGATCTCCGTTCAGGAAACGGTCTACATAGATCTGGTACATGACTGCACCTTTCGCCCACTTCGGAGTATCAAATCCAGGATAAATCTCGAAATCCATTCTGGATTCGTGCTTCATACAGACACCCTGATTGTTATAATAACAGGTCACCCATCCATACTGGATCTCGAAATAATAACGGAAAATATCCTCTCCCACAGTCACCTGTGCTGAATAATAATCGAAACCATTCTCTGTTTCACTGATCTTCATCTCTGTCCGCGTCTCACCGCTTACCAGATATACGGAATCTACATTGTTTCTCTGCGTCCTGAAACGGATGGTCACTGTGTCCCCCGCCTTCGGCTCTGCCGGGCTTCTGTAATCTTCCGTTCCATCACTGAACAACGCCTCTTTATTAAATACAGGGTGCATATTCAAAATATACTGCATCTTTTTCCTGATATCTGATCTTTCATGTTCCATATCCGTCGATCCTCTCTGTCCCCGCTGTCTGCCCGAGAAAGAAACAGCAGCTTTTCTTAATATACATGTTACACTCTTATCTGCTGCCTGTAACATATTCTATTCCATTTTATCGGAAAATAAACTAACTGACAACCATCGTTATGCCCTAAAAACACCTGTAATTCAGTGATTCTGCACAACGTTTCTCTCCCCTGTTTCTTCATCTTCCCGTATAAAGTAAAAAAGACAGCGGGATAGGCTGTCTTTTTTGGAGAAGGTATTTCTTCTTATGGGGTGTAGCAAAAACTATATAATGTATTGGGGGGTTTTTACGGTTTATATAATACCATGGGGCAAGAGAAAAGTGTGCACAAACTTCACAAAATTCGGCACACTTTTTTGGTTATTTTATATATCTGTATTTTCTGTTTCTGTTTTTTCTGTTGTAAAAAGTGCTTCAAATTCCTCTCTATGCACTTTTTCCTTCTCGAGAAGGAGCTTCGCACAGCTGTGCAGCACGTCTTCATATTCCAGAATAATTTCCTTCGCACGGTCATGGCACTCTGTGATAATACGGTGGATTTCTTCGTCAATGGCCTTGGCTACATCTTCACTGTAGCTTCTGGTGTGAGCCAGGTCTCTTCCGATAAATACCTCATCGTCATCATCTCCATAAGAGATCAGTCCCAATTTATCAGACATACCGTATTTCATCACCATGCTTCTGGCTGCAGCTGTGGCACGTTTGATATCATTGGATGCTCCGGTGGTAATGTCACCGAAAATGATCTCCTCTGCCACACGTCCGCCCAGCAGAGTCATAATATCCTGCAGCATCTTACTCTTGGTGTTAAACATCTCATCATTATCCGGCAGCGGCATGGTATAACCTGCTGCACCCATTCCTGTAGGGATAATGGAAATAGTATATACCGGATCCATATCCGGAAGTACATGAAACAGGATGGCATGTCCGGACTCATGATAAGCTGTGATCTTTTTCTCCTTGTCAGAGATGATCTTGCTCTTCTTCTCTGCCCCGATGCCTACTTTGATAAAGGCACCCTTGATATCGGACTGAAGAATAAATCCTCTTCCCTTTCTGGCTGCTTCGATGGCTGCTTCATTCAGAAGGTTCTCCAGATCTGCACCTGTAAATCCTGCAGTGGTCTTCGCGATCTGCTTCAGATCTACATCCTCACCCAGCGGTTTGTCCTTGGCATGGACACGAAGGATCTCTTCTCTTCCCTTCACATCCGGACGTCCTACTGCAACCTTACGGTCGAAACGTCCCGGACGCAGGATCGCAGGATCCAGGATATCCACACGGTTGGTCGCTGCCATCACGATGATCCCTTCATTCACACCGAAACCGTCCATCTCTACCAGGAGCTGGTTCAGTGTCTGCTCTCTCTCATCATGGCCGCCGCCCATTCCTGTACCACGCTGTCTGGCAACTGCATCGATCTCATCGATAAAGATGATACATGGCGCATGACGCTTGCCTTCTTCAAACAGGTCACGTACACGGGATGCACCTACACCGACGAACATTTCTACGAAGTCAGAACCGGAAATAGAAAAGAACGGAACTCCCGCTTCTCCTGCCACAGCCTTGGCAAGAAGGGTTTTACCTGTTCCCGGAGGACCCACCAGGATCACACCTTTCGGGATCCTGGCGCCTACCTTGGTGTATTTCTGAGGGGATTTCAGGAAATCCACCACCTCAACCAGATCCTCTTTCTCCTCTTCCAGTCCTGCTACATTGTCGAACGTTATCTTCTTATTGTTGTCATCCGGTGATGTCATTCTGGCACGGCTTTTCCCGAAGTTCATCATCTTCGCATTGCCTCCGCCACCGCCTGACATCTGGCGGTTCATCATCATGATCACAAAGATCACCAGTGCACCTGTCAGGAGAACAGGAAGCAGTGTAGTCATAAACACATTGTCCCCCGGTACATTCTGTGTGATCACATCAACATCATATTTGTTCAGCAGTTCAATGGCCTCGTTTACGTCTGTCACATAAACCTTCTTCTGTCCGGCATCTGTCGTATCCACTATCACCGCACCTGTAGGCACTTCCCTGTTTTGCTGAATCGTAGCATCAACCACCTTGTTGTCCTCAAGGGCCTGTTCCAGCTGTTTCTGCGTATAGCTGCTCTGGGAAACCACCTGATTGTTCAGATAGAAATATCCGGCGATCAGGGCAGCGATCATAACCAGATACAGACCAATTCTGCTTGGCTGCTTATTCACTTAGTCAAATCTCCTTTCAGTCTTCCCCCAGTTCCACAACTCCGATAAATGGAAGATTCCTGTATTTCTGTGCATAATCCAGTCCGTATCCTACCACGAACTCATCCGGGATATTGAAGCAACAGTAATCTACTTTCACATCCTTCACTCTTCGTTCCGGCTTGTCAAGCAATGTGCACAGACGGATACTGTTCGGATGTCTCTTCTGCAGGATATCGATCAGGTAGCTTAATGTTCTTCCGGAGTCAATGATATCCTCCACGATCAGAACATCTTTGCCCTCCAGAGGCTGATCCAGGTCTTTTACGATCTTTACCACACCACTGGATTTGGTATCATCACCGTAGCTGGATACTGACATAAAGTCAAGAGATACCGGCACTGTGATCCTTTTTGCAAGTTCACAGGTGAAAAATACTCCACCCTTTAACACACAGATCAAATGGATTTCCCTGCCTGCATAGTCCTTGCTGATCTTTGCTGCGATCTGTCTGATACGGGAATCAACTTCCTCTTCGCTGAGTAAAACTTTGATTTTCTCACTCATTTTTATGTCCTCCTTGGTATTTTAATACTAACACCTTCCTGGTTTTGGGGGTAATTTTATACCTTTCACTGATCCGGCTTCCTATGATCCAGAGTATCTCATCCCCACAGGCGATCACCGGGATCTTATCCCTCTCCTCTGAGGGTATTTTCTCATCGATCATGCAACGGCGGAGCTTTTTTCTGTCCCCTCTGCTGTTTATAATGAGGAAATCACCTTCTTTTCGGGTGCGGACGCACGGATTCTTTTCTATTCTATCATAATCCAGCCATTTCGTATACTTTTTTTCTTCAATCTTCTGCCCTGTATACGAAAATATTTCTGCCTGTATCCTGCCACAGGCACAGATGGTATCTCCCGGGATGATAAGTTGTGTTTCTTCTGCGTTTTTCCCTGATGTTTCATCTGTTTCCGGCTTCTGATACAGCAGGACTGCCCCGTAGGTTCTTCCTGCCGTGATCCCGTAGGGCAGGCTGATCTTACGCCCAGTCTGCATCTGCCATAAATTCAGGATCTTCTCATAATGAACTGCTGAAATATCTTTTCTCCTGCCTGCCAGATCCTCCACTGCCTGCTGCAGTGCATAAATCTGCAGGATCTTCGGCCGGTGAAAAAATTCCTCCGTAAAGCAGTACTGTCTGTCTCCGGCAAATGCCTTCAGCAGTGTCTTTCCCTGCTCGCTGAGATAATCCTCCGCCAGTGCCAGCCTGGAAGCGGTTTCCACCATATGGGCCGATGCCTTTTTATTCACCTGAGTTTCCAGTTCCGGCAGAATATGATGGCGAATCCTGTTCCTGGTATATTCATCCGACTGATTGGTACTGTCCTGTATACAGGAAATTCCTTTTTCCTGCAGGAAATCCCTAATCTGGCTGCGGCTGAGACAGAGAATAGGACGGATAATGTCTTCTGCTGCCGGCCGCATGGTGCACAGACCCCGAAGACCTGTCCCCCTGCACAGATTGTGGATCATGGTTTCTGCCAGATCCTCCTGGTTATGGGCCAGGGCAGTGCGGACTTTTTTCCCCTGCTCTCTGTCCTTATCTCCTTCCAGCCGGAAAGTTTCCCTGCGCACCAGCCTGCCTGTTTCCTCTTCGCCAAGCTTCCACTTCGCGCTTAATGCCGGGACATCATAAGAGTATACCCTGCATGGAATCTCCCATCCTGCACAAAGTTCCTGCACGAACCGGCTATCCCTGTCTGCCTCTTCACCACGGATTCCGTGGTGAACATGAACCACACGGAGGGTAAACTCCAGTTCTTTCTGATATTCCTTCAGGATATATAGCATGGTCACGGAATCACCGCCCCCGGAAACCCCTGCCAGAACTGTATCCCCTTTTTCGATCATGTGATTTTCTTTTATGTAACCGGTCACTTCCCTGTACATAAGTCTGTCTGCTCCTGTTCTTTTTCGTATATTACTTTTTACTATTTTTTCCAGACACCTGCTACCAGCACAGTCATGTCATCCCTGGCACGGTAATCACTGTATCCCAGGACTCTCTCCAGGATTCCCCGTCCGAAATCCTTCGGTGAATCTTCGTGGACATCCATGATGATCTCTTTCATGGTCTCCTCTTCCTTCTGCGCAGGAAGGGCGTCCAGAACTCCGTCCGTCATCATAATAAGATAATCCCCGTGGTACAGTTTCCTGGACGCTGTCTCGAAATCGATCTGCTGCACCAGACCTGCTGCAAGGCTCTCAGAAGTAATGGATTCTACCCAGTGATCCCGTTTTATGAAAGTGGAAGCTGCCCCTGCTTTCAGGAAATTGCAGACTCCTGTATAAAGATCTACCGCACAGATATCCACGGTGGAAAACATTCCTTCCCTGCCCTTTAATACCAGAGCACTGTTCACCATCTTCGCCGCAGTTTCCTGTGAAAAGCCTGATTCCATAAACTGTTCCAGAAGTTCTACCACTGTCTCGCTTTCCTTACATGCTTCCATTCCGGACCCCATTCCATCCGAAAGGCACATGACGAATCTGCCGCCCTCTTCCTGCCTGCACACATAATTATCCCCGGAAACTTTTTCCTTTTCCCTGGTCAGCCTGGCTGCGCCATAAAGGATCTGATAGGTCACATCCTCGATGAAATGCACGGTATGATATTCTCCATTTACGATACACCTGCTTCCATTTACCGGAGTCATATTCCCTCCGCAGATTCCGGACAGGATCTGTGAAATTTCTGTCATGGAAATACACTGGCCGCTTCTTGCCCGCATGGTGAGAAACACCTGCTTACGTCCCTCTGCCTTGTCCATCACCCAGGCCTGGCGCAGGATCACATGATGCCTGCGCAGGGCTTTACGTAGTTCCTCCTCAAACTGAGGGGTTCCTCTTTCTATATCATACAGGTCACTGGCCACATTTGCCATGATTCTGGAAACTTCCGTAAGCTGCTGTGCCACAGCAAGGCGGTTCTCGATCATACGATTGTCCCATACCAGATTCTGTTTCTCTCTCTGAAAGTTCTCTGATACTGCCTCGAAATACTGCACGGAACGGCTACAGACACTGGTCCAGTCATTGCGGATACTCCGGATTTCTTCTTCCTCTCCGCTCTCCAATGCACGCACCATCACTTCCACGCCCTGTCCCAGTTCTCTGCCGTGTTCTCCCCAGCAGATCTCTCTCTGGTAACATCTGCTGCATACCCTTTCATTGGCATCGTGCATGATCTGCCGGATCTGACCGCTGCTTAAGTAATCCTTACGGTAGGGCATACCGTAAAAAGTATCTGCAAGTTTCTGGAACGAAGCAGCATATCGTTCCACCTTCTCCTTCTGAGGATGACGGTCACACAGGGGCAGTATTTCCTGTGTATCCGGCACATTCCCTGCTAAAATAGTTTTTGCCATGTCCCGTATGATCAGCAGTATACTGATAACGAGCATGGCAATCATCCATTCCTGCATATTCTCCCCTCCCTAATATCCTCGTCAAAGGAATATTATAGGGAACGGTTCCTGAAATATCTGTCAAACACAGACGAAGGACTCTCAAAAGTTTTCGACAAAGAACTGTTTTCTTTACTGTTCTTTCTTAAAAACGGTCTCATTGTCCTTCACAAGTCCCAGTCTCTCCCTGGCAACCTCTTCTGCGTATTCATCTGTCTCCATATACCTCTTCAGCTTATCGATCTCCTCTGTCCTGGCCTGCTCATCCTCGATATCCTGCTGAAGGGATTCTGCCTTCGCATCATAACCAGCCAGTTTTTCCTGAAGATCACTGCTCTGGCGCATAAGTCCTCCCAGCAGAAGTACTGCTACCAGCGCGATGGCAAGCATTCCAAGTGAATTGTATCCTATTTTCTTTTTTCTTTTTTTCTTCTTAGAATTACCCAATGTGCCATCCTTCCTTTTTTTATATGTTTATACAGGGAAAGTTTACATCTTCTGACTGGAAATAGCAACCATTTTATCATTTTTTCAAGGAAAAAATGACACAGCAGAGCTCCCGCGATCATCCCCGGGACCATAAAAAGACGCAGTATCCCGTCATTATTTCTGTAGACCCGGGCAAATACCCACAATGCACTGGCGAGCCAGTACAAAAGATCTTCCGCTCCTGTAAAAAAAGCCGAATGATGCCAGATTCTGCGCAGGCCTCTCAGGATACTGTAACAAAAAAGAAGAACAGCTCCTGTGGCTGCCGCCTGAATCATAAGAAGTAATTCATGATGAATAAATGTACTCATCTTCTAACGGAACATCCTTTTGAGAAGTGATTCTTCTTTTTTATCTGTATTCTTCGACAGATAAGTAAGACTGTCCACTTTTCCCTCCAGGTCTGCTTCTCCTTTTTCCAGATTCAGGCGCTTCACATGAAGCTCTTCTCCTTTTATCAACAGCTTTCCCGCCTCTGTAAACAGCAGGATCTCTTTTTCATCGAAAGATTTGATGTCCTTTATGCCGGTCATTTTTACATTCTGACGGTTCTCCAGCATCAGATTGTGGGCGGAATGTATTTTCTTCTCGTCTGATATCGTTGCTCCGGTCAATACAGCCCTCCGATCATGCTTTACATACTTATCAGTAGTTTATGTGCCGGGATGCCAGATTAGAATTTCAGAAATAAAGATCAGAGATATTTATACAGATTCTCTACTTCTTCTTTTCTTACGGTTTCTTTTACATCCAGCACTTCCACCTTTACATTCCTGCTTCCGAACTGGATCTCTATGGTGTCCCCAGCCTTCACCTGGGCAGATGCCTTGGCAGGCTTGTCATTTACCAGAACTCTTCCTGCATCGCAGGCTTCATTGGCCACTGTACGGCGCTTGATCAGGCGGGAAACTTTCAGATATTTGTCTAATCTCATAATTTTACTCCTGTAACCGATACTCGCGAATTGCTTCGCTGACGCTCCTGCAATTCTTTAAACATTCGGAATTAAAAAGGGGGAACTTTCGTCCCCCCGGTTATCGTCTTAATTATTTACCGTTAACCATATCTTTTAAAGCTTTTCCTGCTTTAAATTTCGGTGCTTTGGAAGCTTCGATCTTCATTGTTTCACCAGTCTGAGGATTTCTTCCCTCTCTAGCAGCTCTTTCACTTACTTCAAATGTGCCGAATCCAACTAACTGGATCTTTCCGCCATTTTTCAGTTCTTTAGAAACTACGTCAACGAAAGATTTCAGAACATCCTCTACATCCTTTTTGGATAAGTTTGTCTCTTTCGCCATAGCTGCTACTAATTCTGTTTTATTCATGGTGTTTCCTCCTCTAATGATCTCTCTTTCTTGTTTGGTGGCATCTGCCAAAAGCGACAGAGCTCTGTCTTTTATATATATACCTTTTTCCCTATATTGTCAAGGTTTTTAGCAATATTCAGGCTATTGGTACACAATTCGTAATAAGCAGCTCATCTGTCCTCCTGGCAGATAAATTTCCGGAAACAGTTCTGTCCAAATTTTTCCCATGCAGCCTGCTGGCGGACAAGGTTTTCCAGTTTTTCCATGTTCTTTTCCGAGATCCACGCTTTCTTGTGTGAATAGTAATAATTTGCCAGTTTCCAGTACTTCTCCGGATAGGTGAAACGTACCTGAAGGTTCTGCCACTCTGTCTGGGAAATGGGGCGTATTCCGTGATATTCCCGGAGCATTTTTTCCCCAAGGGCCTGATCCCAGTTATATTTTTCCAGAATCTTGCGCATAAACTGGTACAGATCCGCCATCTGGATGTCATAGCTCCAGCGTCCGAAATTGGTGACAGCTATGTCCTCCCTGCTGATCAGCACATTGTGCTGGTTATATTCCCCGTGACAGACTGTGCCTTCCTGCCATGCCTGCTCCCGCAGTTCTTCGTATCCAGACTGTTCCAGAAGACATACTGCCTGCTCGCCCTTTTCCAGAAATCCTTCCATGGCTGCCAGAAGCTTTTTCTCGAACGTACAGGTTGGACCTTTTTTCCGGATAAATTTACGGATCTTACGCAGCTCCTGGTTGTGCCGGGTGTATTCTTCTTTCAGGGATCTCTGCCTGTATTCCTTGTACTCATCCTGCGGCTGTATTCGCATGATAATATGTAATTTTGCCAGGACGCGCACACTTTTCATAATATCCTCCCTGGATCTGGTGTCGCATTCCTGCCCTTCATACCACCGCTGAAGTGTAAAGGACTGTCCATCTTTATCCTGGCTGACAAGGCTGCCCTGCGTATTCTCCAGGAAATAATCCGTACTGATACCGTTTGCCTGCAGATGTAGCAACAGTTCCTGCTGTTTCTTCAGCTTTTTCTCCGAACCGTGAAACTCTCTCAGTATCAAAAGTCCCTGCTCTGTATAGCAAAGCAGCGCCCCTCTGGTCCTTGCGGAACGTTCTGCTGTCAGATCATACTGGGAAAGAGTGCCAAGCCCGTAATCATACAATCGCATATCCCCCTCTGTTTTCGATACTCTCTATACATATGAAAAAAATCCGGGGGATATACCCTCGGATTTCCATCTGTTTATTTCTCATCAAGCATGTCTAACAGTATTTCTTTCTGGTTCTTCTGTGGATCGGCAAGCACCTCTTCCAGCAGACGATTCAATGTTTCTCCAATCTCCCTGCCCGGCTTGTATCCGGCCTGGATCAGGTCTTTGCCTGTGACTGCCAGAGTTTTCAGGGATACGCACTGGTGCTCTTTCAGGATCACTTCATAAGCTTCTTTTACTTTATCCAGACGCTCCTGTTTCTCCTCACGTCTGTATTCGCTCTGTGCCAGCATATCTGCCTGCTGCACTTCCAGATAATAGGGAAAAAGATCCTCACCGATGCGATTCACTGCACGTCTTACAGATTTCGTCGTTCCCTCCGGTCTGTCGTCATGCCACTTCACCAGGCGGGTTACTTTGCGGATGGTGTCGTTGTCGAATTTCAGTCTGCGCAGGATCTGGCCCGCCATTTTTTCCCCCGCATCTCCATGAGTTTTGAAATGATCCCTGCCGTTTTCGTCTGTCTTTCGCACAACAGGTTTGCCGATATCATGAAGCAGCATGGTAATGCGCAGGACACGATCTGCACGTACATAGTCAAGGCTGTGGAGGATGTGCTCTCCTACTGTGCAGCAGTGATGAGGGGTGTTCTGCGGTGTTTTCATGCAGGCATCGAATTCCGGCAGAAACTCTGCAGTGATCCCTGCTTCATAGGCCACTCTGAGGTAATCCGGATGAGGGGACATAAGAAGTTTCACAAGCTCCACCTGGATCCGCTCTGCACTGACATGTTTCAGATTGGGTGCCAGGACTTTCAGTGCCTTACGTGTTTCCTCTTCAATAGTAAAGCCAAGCTGCGCACTGAAACGGACTGCACGCATAATGCGGAGTGCATCCTCTGTAAAACGCTCCAGCGGATTTCCTACGCAGCAGATGATCTTTCTGTCGATATCCTCCATACCGCCGAAGAGATCCACAAGTCCTCTGGAAGGATTGTAAGCCATGGCATTGATGGTAAAATCGCGGCGCTTTAAATCCTCCTCAAGGCTTGCGGTGAAGGTTACTTCTTTCGGATGTCTGCCGTCCTCGTATTCGCCGTCTACACGGTAGGTGGTAACCTCGTAGCCTTCTTTTTCTATAAGAACAGTCACAGTTCCGTGCTGCAGACCTGTATCCACAGTTCTGTGAAACAGACGCTTCACCTGCTCAGGTTTCGCAGATGTAGTGATATCCCAGTCATCCGGGGTACGCCCCAAGATAGAGTCGCGGACACAGCCGCCTACTACATAAGCCTCATAGCCTGCATTTTCCAGTATGTGCAAAATTGTCTCCGCGTTTTTCGGTATTTCCAGAATCATATGACCATCCTTATCTGTTATATTTATTATTGCGCTTTGCCTTCAACAGACTCCTAACACAAATCTTTCTATAAATTAGCTGCCTGTAACTTATCAAATTCTGAAAACCGGCATTCAGATATATTTTCTGCTGCCGGTTTTCTTTATTGTAATTTCTTCTGAAATTAGTATGCTCTTCCCCAGTAAACCATCTTCTTAGACGGTTTTCCACAGCATACGCAGACATCACTTAAGTGTTCCTGTTCGAACGGCATACATCTGGATGTAGCCTGAACATCCTCTTTGATTTTGTCTTCACATGCACGGTCGCCGCACCACATAGCTTTTACGAAGCCTGGTTTGTTGACGATGGTGTCTTTGAATTCTTCGTAGTTTGTAGCAACATAAGTATGAGAATCTCTGTGTGCACGTGCGCGCTCCAGCATATCTTTCTGGACCGTTTCCAGGATCTCCTGTACTTTCTCTGCAAGCTCTTCGAATTTCACTGTGTATTTCTCTCTTGTATCACGACGACAGATCACAGCCTGGCCGTTCTCGATATCCTTCGGGCCGCACTCGATACGTACCGGAATACCACGCATTTCCTGCTCTGCGAATTTGAATCCCGGGCTCTTGTCTGTGTCGTCTACTTTTACGCGGATTCCGGCTGCTTTTAATGCTGCAAACATCTCGTCTGCTTTCTCCAGAACCCCTTCTTTACGCTGCTGGATCGGGATGATCACTGCCTGTGTCGGAGCGATTCTCGGAGGCAGTACCAGACCGCTGTTGTCACCGTGTACCATGATGATGGCACCGATCATACGTGTTGTCATTCCCCAGGATGTCTGATGTACATACTGAAGTTTATTTTCTTTATCTGTATACTGGATGCCGAATGCTCTTGCAAATCCATCGCCGAAATTGTGGCTTGTACCGGACTGAAGGGCTTTTCCATCATGCATCAGAGACTCAATTGTATAAGTAGCTTCTGCGCCGGAGAATTTCTCTTTGTCAGTCTTCTGTCCCTTGATAACCGGGATCGCAAGTACTTCTTCGCAGAAGTCTGCATACAGGTTCAGCATCTGGATGGTACGTGCTTCTGCTTCCTCAGCTGTCGCATGAGCTGTATGGCCCTCCTGCCACAAGAACTCACGGGAACGAAGGAACGGACGTGTTGTCTTTTCCCAACGTACTACAGAGCACCACTGATTGTATACTTTCGGAAGGTCTCTGTGGGACTGGATCTCTTTAGCATAGAAATCGCAGAATAATGTCTCGGATGTCGGACGTACGCACAGACGCTCCTGTAGCGGATCCAGACCACCATGAGTTACCCATGCAACTTCCGGTGCAAATCCTTCTACGTGATCTTTCTCTTTCTGAAGAAGAGATTCCGGGATAAAGATTGGCATGTATACGTTCTGTACGCCTGTTTCTTTGAATCTTCTGTCCAGTTCGTGCTGGATATTTTCCCAGATCGCATATCCTGCAGGTTTGATCGCCATGCAGCCTTTTACGCTGGTATATCCGCAAAGTTCAGCTTTCTTTACAACGTCGGTATACCACTGGGCGAAATCGTCTTCCATGGATGTGATGGCTTCTACCAGTTTCTTGTTGTTTGCCATGATTTTTCTCCTTTTTATGTGATTGTGTTGATCCTGACAGCGCATCAGGATATAGTCGCGGCGGAATGTGTATACTTCTTATTTTCTTTCAGATAAAATTGTCATATCTGCTTCACAGCACCACAATTTACCCATTTTATAATCCGGCAAAATCTGCCCTGTTACAAAAGACGAAAAAAAGAAGCCCAGCATCCCTCACAAGGGACCGAAAGGCTTCGGCGGTACCACCCTAATTAGCACTGTGCCCAAATGCCTGCACACTGCTCGCTCTTCTTCCCATAACGCAGGAAAAAACGCCGTACTTCAATTGCACGGGGCTCCGAGGCCGGTTCCATAATTCGCGCACAGAATCCTTCCACCCGATGGATTCCTCTCTGGGATTGCTCCTTATGTACTATTCTCTTCATCGCCGTAAATATTTCGCATTTGGCTTTATTTTATTTGAAATGGACGGATGTGTCAAGAGAAAGTTTTATACTTCGATTGTAATCTTCCGCCCGGTTCGGTTGTATTTATAATAACGAACTCCCGCTGCATCCAGCATTCTCTTGGAGGCGATCACTGCCGGTGTGTTGGCATATTTGTCGCAGTCATATACGATGGTCCTGATCCCTGACTGAATGATCGCCTTGGCACATTCGTTGCAGGGAAACAGTGAAACATAAAGTTTCGCCCCTTCCAGGCTTCCCCCTCTGTAATTAAGGATCGCATTCAGCTCACTGTGAGTCACATAGAAGTACTTGGTATGAAGATCATCTCCTTCTCTTGCCCATGGAAATTCATCATCTGAACATCCTTTCGGAAATCCGTTATACCCCATGGAAAGAATTTTGTTATCCTCACTTACGATACAGGCGCCTACCTGTGAATTAGGATCCTTGGAACGCATTCCTGACATCATGGCAACTCCCATGAAGTACTCATCCCATGATAAATAATCTGTACGTTTACAATTTTTATCCATGCTACTGTCCCCCTGTTAAAGAGAGCCAGAAACTGCGCCTCAGTCTCTGGCTGTTTTGTCTTTTTCTTTTTATTCCGTCTCAATCTGGTTAATTCTTCTGATGTGTCTCTCATCATTAGAGAATGGTGTATTTAAGAAAGTCTCCACAATCTTAACTGCAAGTCCCGGGCCTACAACTCTTCCGCCCAGTGCAAGGATATTGGCATCATTGTGAAGTCTTGTAGCTTCTGCTGTAAAGCAATCTGTGCAGACTGCTGCTCTGATTCCTTTGATCTTATTAGCTGTAATGGAAATTCCGATTCCTGTTCCGCAGATGAGAATTCCCTTCTCACATTCACCGTTCACAATGGCATGCGCAACTTTCTTTGCATAAACCGGATAATCTACAGATTCCAGGCTGTCACATCCGAAATCTTTATATTCGATACCCTTTTCGTCCAGATACTTCTTAATTTCCAGTTTTAATTCATATCCACCGTGATCACAACCTAAAGCTAACATTCCTTTTTTCCTCCTGATAAAAACTTTTATTCCTCCGCCCGAATAATCTTATGTCCCGCAGCTTTCAACAGGCGGTTCATAATAGCCTGTCCCATTTTCGGTGTATAAAACGCTTCTGAATAAATAGATTTGACCGCGCTCTGGTCAAAATCTCGAAGCACTTCATACAGATGATGGGCGATTGTTTCCTCTTCTTTCCGGCTTCCAATGCTGACTACCAGCCCTTCCGGATATCTGTCCTTCGTCTCATCTGTTGCAATAATACCAACCTGCTCACCCCGGGCTTTCGCCTCTGCTGCCAGCTCATTGATCTTCTTTACAACAGCTTCTTCTGTTCCTTCAACGATCGCCAGATCTGCCTTAGGCGCATAATGGCGATACTTCATTCCTGGTGCTTTCGGACGGACTTTACTGTCAGCTGCGATCAGTCCCTTATCCATCCGGACATCTCCCAGCGTCTCCTGCAGCATTTCCAGAGAAATATATCCTGGTCTCAGAACTACAGGCACGTCTTCTGTGAAATCAACGATCGTAGACTCAAGGCCGATCCCCACCTGGCCTCCGTCAATGATCATCTCAATAGCTTCCCCAAGATCCTCTTCTACATGCTGTGCAGTGGTGGGGCTTGGTCTTCCGGAAGTATTGGCACTTGGTGCAGCCACATAGCCGCCGGCAGCCTTGATCAGTTCCTGTGCGATCCTGTCACTTGGAAAACGAACTGCCACACTGTCCAGTCCTCCGGTAGTCTCCTTCGGCACCAGGTCAGACTTGGGAAGGATCATAGTAAGAGGACCCGGCCAGTATTTCTCAGCCAGGATCTTCGCCTTCTCCGGAATCTCTGCCACGATCGGCGCCAGTTTATCAAACTCGGCGATATGCACGATCAGAGGATTATCCGATGGTCTGCCCTTCGCAGCATAAATCTTCATAGATGCCTGAGGATTCAATGCATCCCCACCCAGACCATAAACAGTCTCCGTAGGAAACGCCACCAGACCACCCTGTTTCAAAATCTCTCCACCACGACGGATCGCTTCCATATCAAGACTGTCCGCTGTCATGGATACAACTTCTGCTTTCATTTTATTCCTGCTTTCTTTTGTTACTTTCTTTTGTTTATTGATTTATTTCATTTGTTGCTTTTTTTCCACAATTGTTATTGTACACGATTTTTCCATATTTGTCTCTAAATATCAAAAATTAATTGAATTTCTATCCATCGCAATGTAAGAAGGACTCCTACTTGCAGGATTCTCCGCCTGCGGCGGGTCGCTTCAATGACATAATTCCTCTCCGCCGCAGTGCGATCCTGCCCGGAGGGCTTATAATTTCCTGTAAAATTATAAAATGGCGGCACAACTGCCGCCATTTTTTCACCTTCTTACTTATTAACTTTAATAATATAAGTACCATACTCCTCATCCCGGAATACCACGGTTCCGCAGGAGTTCAGGACTTCTTCGTTCAGTGTATCTGCGTATTTTTCTCTCTCTGTAGATCCTACGAAGATATACTCCACATTATATTTCTTCAGAAGTTCTTCCACCTCGCTCTGGTCTGTGGATGTGTAGATCTTCTCGATGTCCGCGCTCTTTTCATTCAGGTCTGCAGTATCATTCCTCCAGAGCCATTCATGTACATACCAGCCCAGTACAGTCGGAAGACCTGTCATTGCAGAGACACGCTCATAATCTGTGTAACTGTCTCCGTTGGCTTCCAGGATTACCGGTGAATCCTTTATATTCTCCTTCAGCCAGCGGATGGCAGATGCATCTTCCGCGAAATCATTCTCCAGGAAAGACGTCGCATCCAGGCCTTTATATCCTGACGGATCCAGCACATTTCCAAACCACGCATTGACACTGTTGCCGAAATAGCCAAAAGTCCAGCACAGAAGCACCAGTCCCACCACAGAGAATATTTTAAATACTTTCTGTCTGGCAGTCACCAGCATCCGGAAGATTCCGTATCCCATAGTCATACCGAAAAGTATATAAGCCTGATAGGTAAGCTTGAACATGGTATTGGCCCTGGCATTTCCATTCTCGTAAATATCCCTTACATAAACAAATTCCGGGATCAGTACAAGACCTATGGCACACAGTCCCATGATAATAGCGAAAAGATCCGGGAGATCAATCGCTTTCATCAGCCGGTACAATCCCCGGTTCTGGCCGCCTCGCAGCTTCTCCCACAGAATGCAGATGATCAGAAGTACTGTCAACACTGCCGGAAGCCCCCACAGTATCAGAAGCTGATGGATCATGGAGTGATACTGTGCAATTCCCACTCCCTGGAACATGGTATCAAATTTCAATGTAAAAGGCAGTATCACCAGATAGGATACCACTATGATCTCCACAGCCTGGGAGATAGTCACTGCCAGAACCTTCTTTATCTTTCCCTGGAACCGGATAATATTTGCGAAAAGGATGGTTCCTCCCGCCACTACGAAGTAAATAATAAAATCCCAGTAATTGGTAAACCGAAACATTCCGATCAGCACTGCTGCCAGCAGGATATGAGGCATGAGAAGCTGTCTCCTCCAGAAATCCACTCCATGATTTCTCTCCACCACTGCCTCTTTCTCCCTGACGCTCTTCATCCATGCATACAACAGACCTGTCAGGAACAGAACAAACATCACGTTCACCACATGCGCATGAAGATCTCCCAGCACAAAGGAATAGCACGGAAATTCATGAATGGTCTTATCCGGCACATCCGGATTATAACCGATATATCTGGTAGCATCCGGGAACCAGTAACTGTCTGGTTTCTTCCCCTGTAGTGTCTGGATCCACGGAATGATCTTGCAGTAAACCACATAATGCATGTTTCCCGCAATAGATACAGAAATTCCCGCAAGAATTCCGGATAAAACAGGTACACAACGTTTCTTTCCTGTAAGATCCTTCCCCAGCTTGTCCACTGCCATCTGATGTATCAGAGAAAATGGAAATACAAAAGCGAAAGCCGCCACAAAAGTTCTCATAAGATTATAGGTCAGCTCAACCCGGCTGCCTGTAATCTTCGTGAGAAATACCGCGAAATACTGACCACCGTAATAGTAATTGATAGTTCCTTCCGAATACCACAGATCTTTTGCAGGAAGCGTAGTGCTCCGCATCATGGCTTCCATAAAACCATAATCCATGAATTTCTCTGTTCCATATGCCTGGGGTCTGAATCCGGCCAGATAGGTCCACATCAGAAATACTGCGAAAAACAGGATTTCCTCCCAGAAGATCAGTTCTGCTTTTCCCTCAGGTAAACAATCAATGCCTTTCTTCTGCTGACTGCGATAAAGCAGGATACATACAGCTGCACATACCAGGCACACTACGATACAGGTCACTGCTGTAAACGGAATGAGCTTCACAGCTACCAGAAACCAGGTGAGAAATCCAGCCACTGCAATGGCCAGAACCTTTGAAAACATCCACCCTTTATCTTCAAACCCTGCAAACAGGATCCCGGTCACAGGCATGGCAAGCATTCCCATGAGAAATGCCAGAATCCACCAGGTCCAGAATGTCCATACATCTCCTTTTAGTAAAAATGCAGACAGCCCCATAAGAGCAGCTGCCAGAAGCACACGTGGTGCCAGTCGTTTCATTGGTAATATCCTCCTTTGCGATCTGTTATTTATGATTCTGAAGTTTTATAGATCCGGATGGAACCGCCGGGGTTCTCATATACCAGTTCATAATTCTCTGCAATCACATCTTCCCTGCAGTCCTGTCCTTCGAACTGGGAATCCTCTTCGTAGAGAATGTAGGTGATCTTCTCCTGCTTTACCAGATTCTTCAAAAGCTCACTGTCAAAAGTGGTATAGATCGTCACTGCCTGAGCAGCCCTGTAATATGTATCATATCCTGCTGACCATGCATAATACGGCCATCCGCAGTACAACATCACTCCGGACATCGTCACTTCATTGATACTGTATTCAGGCGTAAGCAGAAGATCATTTTTATCCAGATTCTCAGCCAGCCATGCGGTAAGTTCGCTGTTCATATTGATGGCGATCCTGTGTCCGTAACCGTTGCCTTTCAATATTACCACGAAGTCGTAGACACCAGTCACTGTCAGGCATACAGCCAGAACCACCGCCAGGATCTTCTTTATGACCTTTCCCCTCCACAGGCTGCACACTGCCCATGCCCAGAGGATTCCCAGGAAAGCATAGGAGATCATAATATACTTGTGGTTCACATTGATATCCACAGTCATGAGAATGGTAAATGCAAAAATGGTCGGGATCAGGAAGCTGACAGCCAGTACCCTTCCCTTTCTGCGCAGAAATACCACCAGACCAAGCAACCCCAGGAAAAAGATCCCGCCCATCCAGAACAGGTACTTCACCACGCCCCAGGGTGTTTTCTCCTCTGCCAGAAATCCCAGATACAACTGAAATCCCATGGCACTTCCCCGGATAAAAATCTTCGTCTGCAGAAAAGAAAAGAAAACAGTCACCAGGGCAGTGATCAGATAATCCAGTTTACCATCAGAAAAAATGGCAAATCCCATAAGGATCAGAAGTCCGCCGATCACAGCTGCACCGTTCCAGAATGCTCCCAGTCCCAGGAACAGTCCCATAAACAGTGCTTTCTCCGGCTGACGGCATTTCCAGGTCTCCGGCGCAGTGAACCGCTTTCCCAGCCACTGCAGGCCTTTTTCCTCATGGGAGATTCCTGCTTCCAGCCAGTCCATAAACAGATATAACGCCAGAGTCACCAGCAGAAGTCCGAATGCCAGATGTCTCTGGTTCAGATATACATTAAAGTTCCAAAGACCCCAGTTCTCATTCTCTGTGTAGCCGATAAATGCAGTATTCTCCTGCAGAACTGTCAGCAGGTCTCCTGCCTGCAGATGCTCCCACAGGAAACGCCAGAATGCCATTCCACTTCTGAAAAAGAAAAGAATGATCGTCCATATTCCGCAGCACATCCTGCCTGTGATCCGCAGTGCCAACTCATACAGCAGCATAAGAAATCCCAGCAGGGATCCGATACTGAGCAGATTATAGGCCAGGTCCAGCCGCAGTCCCAGATACTCCAGATTTCCAGCCAGGAACTGAAACATAAAATGATACTTCACATCCGCTCCTCCGAAATGCGGATACTGGGTCGGGAAATTATTTCCCAGGGAAAAGGATCTCATCATGGCAGTATGGGGTGCATAATCGCTACATACTGTCAGCCCTGCATACATCACTCCGTCTTTAATATAAAACACATAAAACATCATATATGTAATAAAGACCAGCAGGATTCCGAAAAATACCAGTTCTTTCCTGAAACGGCTCCTGTCAGTGACCATGGATTCCGGCTTCATGGGCTGTGCTTTCTTTTTCCTTCTGTATAGCAGGAATGCCAGAATCAGCACTGCTGCCGACAGCACGATCAGGTTTCCGTAAAGGAGAGGTCTGTCTGATCCTCCAGTCACACTGGCAAACCAGGAAATAATATAAACTGCCCATGTGACAACAAGAATCCCTGTGCCAAAGGAGGCAGGAAGTACCAGCCAGATGCGGTTGGTATCCGTACTGATTTCTTTCGGTCCTGTCAGAATCCCGGAGATTTCATATCCGATCAGCACTGACAGGATCAGGTAAATAATGCCAAGCATAATTATCCTCCTGTATTTTATTCACTTTTCACTGTTTCTGATTATAGCACACGGTATGGCTGATCTGTAATTGCTTCCGTATGCCGGCTCATTTCGGAAAATTCTGAAAACCATATACCAGTTTTTAACAGTATAGCAAATATCTTTTTTATTTAAAAGTATCTTCCCGCAAATATGTACAGATCCCCTCTGCCACTGCCTGTGCTATCTTCTGCTGATACTCTTCCTGCTGCAGAAGACCAGCTTCTTCCTGGTTTGTAAGAAAGCCACATTCCACAATATTTAGCACACTTTCACTTCTCTTCAGCAGATAATAGGTCTTATTCCCTTTCGGGGAACGGGGCCTTTTTACTTCCAGCCGGGTGTTCAGTTCTGTCTGGATCAGCTCTGCCAGTGTCTTTCCCTGGGCAGAATCTTCATAATAAAAGACCTGCGGTCCATATACAGCCGGATCCTGATAACTGTTCTGATGAATGCTTACACACAGCACCGGGGAATTCTCACGGATCAGCGCGATCCTTCGCTGCATATCCTGCGCCTTCTGATTTCTGGAATCTTCATCATACAGTCCCTGATCCTTCTCACGGGTCATGATCACCGCAAATCCTTTCTCTTCCAGAACTTTTTTCAGTTTCAGGGCAATCTCCAGATTGATCCCCTTCTCCTCCAGTCCTCCCACACCGATCATTCCCGGATCTGCACCGCCGTGGCCTGCATCTACCAGTATCACCTGTGAACTCTCAGATCTGCTCATATTTCCTGCAGTCTGTGCTGCTTCCCTGGAAAGAATATAGAAACTCAGAAGCAGCAGACATGCCATAGCCAGTTCTATCCCATATTTCTTCAATATAATAACACCCCCTGGCATATTCATTTCAATATATGTCTCAGAGGGTGTTTTTAGCATCATGCTTTTTCTTTTGTGTTAATTATGATCAGATCTTCAGTTCAGATTGTCAGTAATCACCTGCCAGATTCCACTGTTCTCGAATCCCAGCTTCCATGCAGAAACACCTGCCAGTCCATATTTGGACACCAGCTTCACTTTCTCGGCAATGGACTGGGAATCTTCCAGCCAGATCTGGTATGTGGAATTATCCACATCATACGTTCCATAATTCTGGGAAGTAGTCTTATCCCAGTAGGTTTCCACATTATTCTCAGCGATCACCTGCTGCGCCTGATCCATTCCAATAGCCTCACTGGTCACTGCACCTCCTGTGGTATTCCACAGTCTGGTATAAAATGGAATTGCATTGATCACACGTTCTGCAGGAACTTCTTCCAGTGTATCCTGGATTCCCTTCTCTACCCATGGAAGAGAGGCAACGGAACCAACTTCAGAACCAACGTAGTGCTCATCATATCCCATAATGATCACATAGTCCACCACACGTCCCTGTTCTGCACGGTCATAATGGCTGGTGAAATCCTCGGGAACCGGATTGTCTACAGAAAGTACCAGATTGTTCTTATGGCACTCTATAGAAAGCTCTCTTAAGAATTCCAGGAAGTGAATTCCCACATCTTCACTGAGAGATTCAAAATCCACATTAATTCCATCCATTCCCACACTGACAGCCGCCTGGATCAGCTGGCTGATGATATTCTGTCTGGCTGCAGTACTGGCCAGGGTTTCTGTTGTGCTCACATCCTGTGTGAAATTATCGATCAGTCCCCATACCTGCAGTCCCTTCTCATGAGCCTGAGATACATAATCTGCACTGGAAATATTGGCAATATTTCCTGCTGTATCTGTCAGATAAAACCAGGTAGGTGAGATCACATTTACCCCGGTCATATTGGCTGTGGCATCTGCGAAATATGCGTTGGCATCTGTGGATGTAACCTGATGCCATACCATATTTACCGGAGTATCCATGGTAATATAAGTATATTCTTCACTCTGGAAAGTACGGTCGATCACTGTCTGTGACACATCCCCAACTTTCTTTTTCTCTACATATCCGATATAACCGTCATCTGTGGCAACCTGATCCCAGTCCTCCAGTTCCTCGATCAGGCGAAGCCGGGTTCCCTTGGCTACCGTGGTAAGGACTTTGGATTTAATTCCGCCCCGGTAGCGTATTGCTGTCTTCTTATTAACTGTGACTGTTTTTATCTGATCAAACTGATACTGGATGGCCACACGGTAAGGATCCTTATATATGTAGGCATCAATATCCGTATACTGCTGTACATATGACAGGTTCAGGTAAACCGTATCATTTTTCAGCCATACCTGGTCTCCCGGCTCTGAAGCTGCCAGTGCAGTGGTCAGTTCTGACGGTGTGGCATAAAGTACCTGCTGGTTAGCTGAATCCCAGTAATATCTCTGGTTCAGATATGTGTTTACTACATCCAGCGGCAGATATATCTTATCGCCGTCTACCAGGCCTCTCTCTTCCAGCTGCTCTGTTCCCAGGATCAGGGCTGCCTCTCCGTCTGCCGGTTCTCCATAGTATTCATTCAGATCCATTTTCTCCTTGGTGGGAATATGGCGTATGATCACTGTGCTTAACACTCCGATCACTGCCACAAGAAGGATCAGAACTCCTACAGCCAATGCAGGCTTATATTTTCTGTCCATTTTTTTCTTCCTTTCGGTATAGTTTCGATATAGTCTGATACAATGCCAGGGTTCCGTTCTCAGATATTTTATCGTGTTGACACGAGCGCTTATGGATATCCTGCCTTCTTCCCCGCTATCTTTTATATTATACCATAGATCCTTACAGTTGTATTGCACAAATTATCGGTTCATATTTTTTTTATATTTATAAACACCCAAAACCCTCTGCTCCGGATGCATTTCTTCTTTTCTGTGGAGGCTGTCCGGCGGCATTATGGACCTCGGGGGAGATTCCATGTGATCTCAGACAGCCCCTCTTTGGTTATCTGTTTTCGATAAAATCGAAATCGACACGAGCAATGCGTCCTTTTTCATCCTCTACGTAATCCCGCATATAACCACCGCCCTCTGCGATCTGACAGGCTTTCGCAATGGACTTGGGAGAACTTGGTCTTCCATTCAGATAGAGTGGAATTCCCTGGGAGCGGTATTCTTTCAGTTCTTTTTTCAGTTCTTTTTTCAAGTCTTTCTTCAGATCTTTCCTGACACAGCTCTCTGTTTCATTCTCCAATGGTTTACACAGGTCTTTCTGAGTAGCCCGTGATATATTTTCCGTAAGTTGTCCTCCTTTCCTTTTTATATTTTTTAGAAAACACCATACAGGTTCTGGAAAAAACAATTTTCCCTGCTGATCTCTTTTTCATTTATAGGTTATCTTATATGGGAAATATGCCTATGCATTACCGCGGCAGGAACGCCGATGAATAAATGGTAACGCGGCCTGGAAATGTTATAATACTTTTAGCAGGTTCTTTTTGTTTTCTCCTGTTCTTCATTATACATACTTCTGTACAGGGTGCAAGAGCTTTTGTCAATTTGTTTATTTTTTTCGATTTTGTTCCCAAAATTTTTATAATTAGGTAAATTACTTATCTTTACATTTTGCAGTTTCCTGTTATATAATATAGTGTATATAATTATATTTAACCAAAGCATTTCGATGCCATGTCCCGTTTTCTCCGAAAGCGGGCGTAAACAGAACAGGATGTGATAGAACATGAAAATAGAAAAGATCAACGACAATCAGATACGCTGCACCCTGACCAGAGAGGATCTGGAGAATCATCAGATCCGCATCAGCGAACTTGCTTACGGCACAGATAAAGCGAAGAAGCTTTTCCGCGACATGATGCAGCAGGCACAGATCCAGTTCGGATTTGAAGCTGATAATATCCCATTAATGATAGAAGCCATCCCTGTAAGCACAGAGAGCATCATCCTCATCATTACCAAGGTAGAGGATCCGGAAGAACTGGATACCCGTTTTTCCAAATTTGCTCCGTTTAAGGGAAAGGAACAGTCCAATACCATAGAGCTGGACGGCGCTGACAACATCATCGACATTTTCCAGAAACTCTATGAAGCCAAGGTAAAGAGTACACAGAAGAAAGAGAAGACAGCTCCGTCTGATACTCCTTCCGGCGACACAGCTCAGAGCAGCCCGGCTGCAGATGTGAACCTGATCCGTCTCTACGAATTTGACACACTGGATGACGTTATTGCAGCTGCCCACGGACTGAACAGCTATTTCACAGGTGAGAATACTTTATACAAGAATCTCTCCGACAGCAGCTATAAGCTGGTAGTACATCAGTCTTCCTGCTCTCCTGAGGAATTCAACCGGATCTGCAATATTCTCACAGAATACGGCAGTGGCAGAGCTTTCACCCTCTCCGGAGAAGCATTCCTGAAGGAACACGGAGAACTGATCTCCGAGTCAGCCCTTCAGCAGCTCACACAGTTATAAAATAATACCGCCATTTTCCTCTTTAAATAAGAGGAAAGTAGCGGTATTTTTATTTCTGTGATCCCCGCCTGTTTCACCAGTCTCACATCTTCTGCAAAGGCATTGGCAGACATGGCGATCACCGGCATCGTAATTCGGACAATTATACTTTGTTATTCTCATAAATTTTTATGGAACAAAAAAAGAACCACAGTCTCAAAACTGTGGTTCTCTCTCATCAATCTTATTATTCTCCAAGAAAATCATTGATCTGGTTTACCAGAACATCTGCATCCAGGCCATGAACCATAGCAGCCTCTTCCAGAGATTCCATCTGGGATGACGGGCATCCAAGGCAGTGCATTCCTGCTCTCATAAGAATTGGTGCAATATTAGGATCAACCTGAAGAAGCTGACCGATCAGCATATCTTTAGATACTTTAGATACTTTAGCCATTGTTCGTTTCCTCCTTGTTTAACTGTATATACGGGCAACAACCCACTGTTGGTATTATAATACTATTTTACTCAGGAATCAACCAGAAAACTCCCCTTTTCCAATATTTTATCTCTCTTCCCTGAAATACGGAAGTCCCAGCGCGGCAGGCGGCTGATGTTCCTTCTTCTTTCGGAAACTGGTAAATACCAACACAATAATGGTTACTACATAAGGAAGTGCCTTAAATACTTCCTGCATACTTCGTCCCAGTCCCGGGATATACAGATACAGAATATACAGCGCACCGAAGAGAAATGCTCCCCAGACAGCGTTCAGCGGTTTCCACAATGCAAAGATTACCAGTGCCACTGCCAGCCAGCCGCGGTCACCGAATCCGTTGTCTGTCCAGGTTCCGCCGGAGTATTCCATTACGAAATAAAGTCCCCCAAGTCCTGCAAGTCCTGCACCGATACAGGTAGACAGATATTTATATTTCGTAACGTTGATACCTGCTGCATCTGCTGTACCAGGATTCTCACCGATGGCACGGAGACTCAGGCCTGCTCTTGTCTTAAACAGGAAATAGGATAATACCACTGCTGCGATGATACACAGATAAGTCATAAATCCATAGTTAAACAACACACTTCCGATCACCGGGATCTTCGACAGTCCAGGAATCTTCGCTGTATAGGCACTGCCGGTTACTTTTACGGAAATCTGGCCCACACCACCTGCAAGTTTGGAAATGGAACCCCCGAAGAAGTTACCGAATCCTGTACCGAAGATGGTAAGTGCCAGACCTGTTACATTCTGGTTTACTCGAAGTGTGATGGTCAGGATACTGTAGATCAGTCCGCCGATGGCTGCACAGGCGAATGCGCACAGGAAAGAGATCAGAACTCCCACCAGTGCATTGGGATCAGGATTGTCTTTCTCATAGAGAAAAGCTCCCATCAGGCCGGAAATACCGCCCATATACATAATTCCCGGAATCCCCAGGTTCAGGTTACCGGATTTCTCTGTCATGATCTCACCAAGCGCACCATAAAGAATACAGATGCCCTGGACAATTGCTTTTTGAATAAAGATGATCAGTACACTCATTGCATCTACCTCCTATTTCTTCGTACGCTTTACTCTGTAATTAATAAAGAATTCTGCTCCGATGAGGAAAAACAGGATAATTCCCAGAAGTACATCCGAAGCATTCTCATTCAGTCCGTACTGCGTTGCGATCTGTACAGCACCCTGGTCCATAAATACGATACCAAAGGAAACTGCAACCATGATAAATGTATTAAACTTGGAAAGCCATGCAACAATGATGGCTGTGAAACCACGTCCTCCTGCTGTAGCAGTAGAGATCGTATGGCTGGCTCCGCTGACAATTACGAAACCTGCGATTCCGCAGATGGCACCGGAGATCGCCATGGTACGGATAATCACTTTCTTTACCTGAATGCCTGCATACCTGGCTGTGTTTTCACTCTCTCCTACTACTGCGATCTCATATCCCTGTTTAAAGTATTTCAGATAAATAAACATTCCCACTGTCAGGATCAGAACAATAACTACGTTCCATCCATATTTCTGTCCGAACAGATCCGGAAGCCATCCGGCTTTCGTAGCCTGATTGATGATACCTACGGTATTGGAGCCTTTCGGATTCTCCCAGAATACAATACAGAAAGTGATCACCTGCATGGCAACATAATTTAACATTAAGGTAAACAGTGTTTCATTGGTATTCCAGTTGGCCTTAAATACTGCCGGGATCATTCCCCAGATCATTCCACCCAGTGCACTGGCCACGAACATTACAATAAGAAGCAGGCCTGTAGGCATCTTATCTCCTGCATAGATCATCACTGCTGCGGAACAGGCTCCTCCGATAAGGATCTGTCCTTCTGCGCCGATATTCCAGAACTTCATTTTAAATGCAGGTGCCAGGCCGATGGAGATACATAAGAGCACCATGGTATCTCGTATTGTCTGCCACAGACGTCTCTCAGATCCCATGGCTCCGTCCCAGATGGCTTTATATACATCCACAGGATTCATTTTTACAAGTGCCACGATCACAGCTCCGCACACGACCAGCGCCAGGATCAGGGCAATGAAACGGATCAGCAGACGTTCCTGCCATCCGGCTTTATTTCTTCTTTTACTCACCTGTAAGAAAGGTTCTTTTTTCATGCCTGTTCCCCTCCTTTTTCATGTTTCGTCATAAGAAGGCCTATTTCTTCTTTCGTAGCACTCCTGCCATCTGCGATTCCGCTGATCTTACCTCCGCAGAATACAGCGATCCTGTCGCACAGCTCCAGGACCACATCCAGATCCTCAATGACACAGACCACTGCTACGCCTTTTTTCTTCTGCTCATTCAGAAGCTGATAGATCACATGGGAAGTGTTGACATCCACACCACGGGTAGGGAAAGCTACCAGCAGTACTTTCGGATTCTGCGCGATCTCACGTCCTACCAGAACCTTCTGTACATTACCTCCTGACATCTGACGGACAGGCGCGGAGATACTTGGTGTCATAACTTCCAGCTGTTCCTTGATCTTCAATGCCAGAGCCTTCGGGCCTTTTCTCTCAAGGAAGGGGCCTTTTCCATTGCGGTAGCTTCTGAGCATCATATTGTCCGTCATATCCATATCCCCTACAAGTCCCATACCGATACGGTCCTCCGGGACAAAGGCAAGGCTGATTCCTGCTTTATTAATGGAAATGGAATCCATTCCTGCAAGTTCCAGGGCTTTTCCCCCATCATCCAGCAGGCTGATGGAGCCACTTTCCACCTCCTGAAGGCCTGCAATAGCTTCCAGAAATTCCTTCTGACCGCTTCCGGAAATACCGGCAATACCCAGGATCTCTCCTGTATTTACAGACAGATCAATGTCATCCAGTGTCTTTACACTATCTTTATTTCTGCAGTTCAGACCTTTGACCACCAGTCTTTTCTTTACATTCTGTGGTTGTGGACGTTCAATATTCAGATCAACACGGGCACCTACCATCATCTCTGACAGACTCTGGACATTGGCCTGTGCCGTCTCCACAGTGTCTATGTACTGTCCTTTTCTCAGGATTGCCACACGGTCAGACAGTGCCAGCACCTCCTGCAGCTTATGGGTGATGATCATAATGGAACATCCATCTGCACGCATGTTCCGCAGGATATCAAACAGCCTGTCTGCTTCCTGGGGAGTAAGTACTGCTGTAGGCTCATCCAGGATCAGGATCCTTGCGCCGCGGTAGAGCATTTTTATGATCTCTACTGTCTGTTTCTGGGATACGGACATCTCATAGATCTTCTGTGACAGATCCATCTCGAAACCATATTTGTCCACCAGCTTCTGAATATCTTCCGTGATCTTCTTCATATCCAACTTTCCTTTGCCCGGAAGTCCCAGAATGATATTCTCTGCTGCCGTAAGCACATCTACCAGCTTGAAATGCTGATGTACCATACCGATCCCCAGTTCATAAGAATCTTTCGGTGAACGGATCTTTACTTCTTTTCCATCTACAAAAATATGTCCCTCATCCGGATAATAAATTCCATAGATCATATTCATCAGAGTCGTCTTGCCGCTTCCGTTTTCTCCCAGGATCGCAAGGATCTCTGATTTCCTCAGTGTGAGATTTACATGGTCATTTGCCTGGACCGAACCAAACCGCTTGGAAATATCTCTAAGTTCAAGTGCATAGTTTTCTCCCACTATCGTTTCCCTCCTTTTCTTCGCCTGCCAGATGCTACAGTTCTGTCATGCTTATGGATTATGGAACTGCTATTTTTACTATCGGTTCCATAATACAGCAAAAGAAACCTCCGTATTATGGAGACTCCCTTTGCACACATGATTTCCCGTGAAATAAGAAAAAGCAGAGCTGCTGACATGCAGCTCCGCCTGTTTCAGTACTTATTCTGTGATGGATGTGATTCCGTCGATAGCTACATCAAATGCAGGTGCAGAACCATATTCGGATTCATGGAAATATCCGTCAGAAACATATTCTGTTCCATCTTTCTCATATGTATCCAGTTCTTTGCCGTCTACAGTAAATGTAGAAGTATCAAATACATGAAGGGAACCATCGCTGATCGCATCTTCTACTTCTTTTACTTTTTCTTCTGTGCCTTCTGCTACAACTTTGTCGTTGAGAGGTGTGATCTTATCTGCGCCTTCTGCGAAACCTTTGCACCAGTCAGTATCGATTGCTGTGCCGTCAAGCATGCACTGTACTGCGTAAGTATAATATACGCCCCAGTCCATAGATGCGGAGGTAAGTGCTGTGTTCGGAGCTACAGATGTCATATCAATGTTGTAACCTACACAAGGAACACCTGCTGCTTCACATGCTGTAGGAGCACCTGTAGTATCTGCATGCTGGCTGATCAGTACACAGCCGTCAGAGATCAGGGCATCTGCACACTCTTTTTCAAGATCAAAGCTTGCCCAGCTGTTTGTATATTTTACTTCCATTGTAGCGGACGGGCATACACTCTTCGCACCAAGATAAAAAGAAGTATAACCGGAAATAACCTCTGCATACGGGAATGCGCCTACATAACCGATCTTACATGCGTCTTCTTTCACTGTACCGTCTTCGATCATCTCATTGAGTTTCAGGCCTGCTACCACACCGGATACATAACGTGCTTCATAAATATTGGTGAAGTAGTTATGCATATTGGAAAGTCCGCTTGAGGATGCCTGGGTTCCGGTTGCATGGCAGAACTGTACGTCCGGATATTCTCCTGCTGCTTCCAGAATATAGGTCTCATGTCCGAAGCTGTTTGCAAAAATGATCTGGCATCCTTGGTCTGCCAGGTCTGCTGCTGCATCGTAACATCCTTCATCTTCACCGATCAGAGTTTTCTCGATCACCTGAGAATCGTCCAGTCCCAGGTTCTCTACCATCTCATCGATACCAGCCATATGCGCTGCGGTATAGCCTTCATTCTCATCTCCGATATAGATCGCGCCAATCTTCAGATCTTCTTTCGCGATCCCTGCGCCGCTTTCGCTGTCATCACTTGCGAATACCGGTGCACTCATGGAAACTGCCATCACTGCTGCAAGTCCAATTGCCAATGCTTTTTTCATTCTTCTTTCCTCCATTTTCTGTGTTAAGTCTCCTGTTACGAAATAAAAGAGGCACAACCGTGTGTGTTATGCCTCTTTGCAAGTACCTTTACTATACATTTCTCCATTTGAATTGTCAATAAATTCGAAAAAAACATATTTTTTTTTTGACATCCTTATTTTTTTTGTTCATTCGCGCAATTATTCTTTTGCTTCTAAAAGTAAGCGTAATCTAACTTAATATTATTTTATAATGTTTCTGATTTTATACTTGTAATTCTGACAAAGATATATTAGAATAAAGCCAGAACCGAAGAGGTACTAAAAACGATATTATAATAAGGAGGATTATAATTATGGCATATGTAATTTCAGACGAATGTGTAAGCTGTGGAACATGTGAGAGCGAATGTCCAGCAGAAGCTATCTCTCAGGGAGATGAGCATTTCGTAATCGACGCTGACGCTTGCTTAGACTGTGGAACATGCGCAGAAGCCTGTCCAACAGAAGCTATCCACCCAGCAGAATAATTAACTGGTACATAAAAGATCAGCCGGTTTCTTTCGGAACGGCTGATCTTTTTTTCATTTAATTTATATTTCGCTCTGCTTCCGGTAAGTATCCGGTGACACATCCGTATAACGTTTGAATACCCTGGAGAAATACGTACTGTTTTCGAAGCCAAGAAGTTCTGAAACTTCATAGACCATTTTTCCCTCCTGAAGCATCTGCCTGGCCAGTTCTGTTTTTCGGAGATTTACATATTCTATGAAATTATAACCGATCTCTTTTTTGAATATCGTGCTGAGATAGGCAGAAGAAACTCCTGTTTCACCAGCTGCATCTGACAGATGGATGGGTTCTGTGATATGCATTTCTATATATTTCACTACCTTTTGCAGGATTTCTGATCTGCTGCATTTGTAGGCGATCCAGAATTTTTCCATAAAAATACTGTTAAATTCCAAAAACCATTTTTCTATTTCTCTGAGACTCTCCATCATCATGATCTTCTGATAATGACAGTTATCTCCATCCAGCTCTATTTCTTCCAGTGCACCATCCAGTGACTGTGCAACCATAGAATAAATTCCCAGAATATCCATAAAATTTCTTCTCAGCACATTGATACTGATATAGGGCTCCTGCCGGATCAGTCCGAAGATTCCATGCAGATCCTGTTCCGTTTCTTCTTTATTAAAGCAGCGAATGTTCTCTTTTAAAGAATCCAGATACCCATGTATTCCCCTGGGACTGTGCCCCTCTGTCTCGATCTTCTTCTGTAAAAACACCAACTTCTCTTCCTTATCATAATAGCTGAAAAGCTGTATCTGTTCTGCCATCGCAGCAGCCCGGATAATATCCGCTGTTTTTTCCATACAGCCTTCAAAAATTCCCATATACAGTTCTCTGCCAATCCTCTGCTCTGCCTTTTCTTTTAACTTCGTATAGACAAATCTTTCCGGCTTTTCTGCCAGCAGGAAATATCCGTACTGATTTCCCTTCTGGATCTGCAGGCCTTCCCTGGCATCGGTCTGGGCCCATTTACGGATCAGTTCTGTAACTTTGGACAGCCCGTCCGGATCTTTTGCCAGTATGCATATCAGTGCCTGATAGTTAGATGTACCTGCAAAAATATCCCTGCTATCTCTGATGATCTCTTCATAACGGATTTCCCGTATTCCCCGGAGATGCATCGCATTTCTTTCTTCTGTTTCTCCCAGACACTTTTCCAGAATACTTTCCAGTTCATCAGAACTCAGATTCAGTTTTCGCAGATAATCATACGCCCCCAACTTCATTGCCTTCTTTACAACATCGAATTCTTCCTGGCAGCTTACCACGATTACTCTGGTTTTCATTTCTTCTTTCTTCAAAAATTCCAGAATTTCCAGCCCGCTGACTCTGGGGATATTCAGATCAAGAAGAATGATATCTGGACGGCTGTTCCGGATCATTTCCAATGCTTCTTCTCCATCTGTTGCATCCGGCAGCAGTTCCAGATCCAGTTTCTTCCAGTCTACAAGCTGACGCAGTCCAAGTCTTGCCAGAATTTCATCCTCTACGATCAATACCTTTTTCATAGAATGTTCTTCCCTTCATCCGGATAATAATTGCTATCTTTTTATCCTATTTTATCACCTTTCTTCTGATTCTGTAATTTTTTTTGGAAGACGAACCCATATTTCGAAACCATTTCTGACCTTTTCATTATAGATCAATCCATAAGATTCGCCGTACAGCAGCTTCAGTCTGGAATTTACATTGTAAAGCCCGATCCCCGTCACAGCTCTCTGGTTCTTCTCTCCCTTCAGAAGATCTTCAATCTTCTTTTTATCCGCAGAATTTCCATTATTGAATACAGATATGACAAAATCATTCTCATACTCTATTGCAGAGACTATAATCTGCCCTGCTGTCACACCTTTTACTCCGTGCAGAATCGCATTTTCTACAATCGGCTGCATGGTAAATGCAGGGATTTCATAATAGAATAGTTCTGTTGGAATTACATTATAATACTGAAACGAACTTCCAAACCGCATCTGCATGATATCTACATATGCTTTCAGAAGTGCCGTTTCCTGTCCCACAGTAGTCATGCCGTTTTTGTTACTGTAAACTGCATGCAAAATATCTCCCAGTGCTTCCAGTGCTTTCTCCGTGTTTTCATTCCCCCCTGCACGGTCCTGTCCTTCTTTTATGGCCATGATCCTTATGGAATTAACCGTGTTAAAGATAAAATGAGGGGAAATCTGCGACATGAGCATCTCATAATGGGCTTTTTCTTTTAATCTGCTCTCTCTTTCTACTTTTTCCAGAAGCTCTTCGATCTTTTTCCCAGCCTGGTTATAGCAGGATACAAATTTGCTCATCTCCTTGAAAGAACCTCTGGGTTCCTCCAGAACTGCCATTCCATTGGGAGCTTTTTCCAGAGTCTGTGCCACTTCAACCAGAGGTCTGGCGAGCCTTCTGGAAAAATATAACATAGTACAGACCGTGAATCCGATTACCAGCAATACCATTTCCAGAATATGCTGGAGAATCTTTCTGTTTTCCTTCAGGAAAATTTCCCGTGGCACAAGATAGACCAGTTTATTGGACGCATTTTCCAATTCACCTGCTATATAGTAGAAATCATCTTCCAGGTTACCGGTAATGATCTCCTTCTCAGAAATCTCTTTTACAGACTCCTGTTCTCCCAGCTCTTTCAGCTGTTTCTGATATTTCTCATTATATCCCATCAGTATATTATTGTTTCTGTCCAGGATATAAATGGCACCGCCTTCCTCTGTCACCTTGCTTGCTGCCAGTTTTCCCCAGATGTTCGTCTCAGACAGGCGGATCAGCATAACTCCCAGATTTTTGCCGGAATAATCCAGGATCTCACGTCCCATATAGAGATATTTCTGTACGTTGTCATATATAGTCATTTCCTGAAAAATTTCCCCGATGCCGGTACTGTAGGTCGTCTTTCTTCCATTCTTCAGAACCTCCTGATACCACTGTTCTTTCTCATAATCTGTCTCTGTCCTGCTTAATGCGTAGGAACCAATCACATATCCTGTTTTCGTAAGAATGGCTACTTTTCCGTTAACGGCATTTAAGACGGAGCTCTCTACATTCGAAATATCATTGGAAAGTTCTCTTTTCGCCTGATAAATCTCGTAGGAATCCCCGTCTTGTTCTAAAGTCCGCAGGTTCTTCAGCGTATTTTTGTTTGTCATCAGCATACTGGTGGCATAATTTGTCACCTCGATCATCTGATCCGCATTGTCTCTGATCTGGGACAGCAGATTTGTTTCATTGTTAATCTTATTTTCCGTGGTAACCTTCTGAAGATAGAAATTCAGAAGCATCAAAGCCAGGCACAGCGGCAGCACCACAAAAAATCCCATATAAAATGTGAGCTGCCTCCTTATGCTCTGGTTACCCGGATTTTTACGTTTGAAACCCATACGCAAATTTCCTCTTTCTACATCTGATCTGTGTTTTATCCTTTCACTGCACCGGCAGAAAGTCCTTGTACCAGATTCTTCTGTACCAGTGCAAAGAAGATCAGGATCGGTATCAGGCTGATCACCACCGCTGACATCAGCAGTCCCCAGTCTACAGAATACTGTCCTATGAAATCCTGCATACCGACCTGAATGGTTTTCTTTGAAGTTGTATTGATAAAAATAGACGCATACATATATTCATCCCAAGATGTCATGAAACAGAACAGGGCCGTGACAAAAAGTCCCGGTTTGGCAACATGGATGATCACATGAAAGAATGATGTCAACCTACTGCATCCGTCGATCCTGGCAGCTTCCTCCAGCTCCCATGGGATGGAAATAAAAAATGCACAGGTATTCCATATGGCAAAAGGCAGGGTAAAGGAGCAGTACATCAGAATCAGTCCTGTATAACTGTCAATCAGGTTCAACTGTTTCATAATAATATAGTAAGGAATACACAACAGGATTCCCGGAAACATTCTTGTCATAAGAACCGCCATCTTGATCTTCCCGGCACCTGCGATTTTATATCTGGTAAGTCCATATGCTGCCATTACTGATAATATCATACAGATCAGTGTTGTGACCAGTGTAATAAAAATACTGTTCATAAAATATCTTACGAAATTCGACTGAAACAGTACATGTCTGAAATTGTCAAATGTGATATGCGTCGGTATGATCTGGGATGGGTCATAAATCTGTTCTTTTGTTTTCAGGGCAGTCAGCACCACGTAGATAAACGGAGTCACTGCAAGGAAAACCATGACTATTGTAAACACATAGGCGATCACATGCCTTATGGCTTCATTTCGTTGTTTTGCAAGCATATATTTTCCTCCTCCCTATTCATTCTTTCTCACTTACCATCTTCAGATAAACTCCGGAAAAAACAGCCATGAATACAAACAATACCACGGATGCAGCTGCTGCAGTTCCGAAATTATGGTCAATAAATGCTCTTCTGTATGCATAGGTGTAAATGATCTCTGTGCTGTACAACGGTCCACCTTTGGTCATCAGCCAGATGGTGTTAAAACAGGACACAATACCGATCAGGTTCAAAATGGTTGAAATAGCCAGAGGCTCTTTAATGATCGGAAGTGTGATTTTCCAAAAACACTGCCAACGACTGGCACCATCTATTTCCGCACTCTCATACACATCCCCGGAAATTCCCTGCAGTGCAGCCAGAATAAAGATCATCTGAAAAGGAATTCCCTTCCAGATTGCTACCAGAACCACACACCAGAACGCTGATCCCACATTTCCAAGCCAGGACACAGATTCTGTAATCATTCCCAGTTTCACTGCCAGGATATTAATGATACCTACATTTGCATTGTATAAAAAAGTAAAGGTCATGGCTGCTATGGCGTGAGGAACTGCCCATGGAACCAGGATCAAGGTTCTGTATACGGATCTTCCTTTCAGCTTTTGGTTCAGTGCAAGCGCAAGAAGCATGGCTGCCACAAGCTGCACTACAAGGTTTATCACTGTCCACTTTACTGTATTTCCAATAGACTGTATGAACACTTTATCTTTAAAAATATCAATATAATTCTGCAAACCTGCAAAAGTATTAAATGCAGGATCATTGGGGCGTACAAGGTTATAATTTAAGAAACTCAGATAAATACCTCTGAAAAGAGGATACACGGAAAGCGCCAGAATCGCAATCACTGCAGGTGCCATCAGAAGATATCCCGGAAGATTTTTTCTCAGCTCCAGACCTTCTTTTCTACATATTTTGGACATGATCTTCCTCCCTTCTCAACGAAGAAGCGCTGCCGACATTTCACGCCAGCGCCTCTGTTATTATTTCATGTTTGTTTCCCGGATATTTTTACTGATAATTAGATGCAATGTTTTCATTGAGCTTCTGGGTAAGAGAAGTCAGCGCATCTTCAGCTGATGACTG
>SKEY01000723.1_pt1 | contig 50151 bp, 54 predicted proteins | sample 4843871 | NCBI WGS metagenome assembly SKEY01 (sample SAMN11008797, study PRJNA524170) | human gut metagenome | biome: Human fecal sample; material: Feces; isolation source: fecal sample from pouch patient p36 | host: Homo sapiens | place: Israel: Tel-Aviv | collected 2016-12-04
TTGATAATGTTTTGTTTGAATTCTTTGTCGTAACGAGTTGGCATGTAAAAATTCCTTCCTTTTGAGAGACGATTTATTCATTATACCCTCTCTTAAAAGTTGTCTCAGGAATCAGCTTACATCCAAATATTGACTTCAATCCATCATATGGAGTCGTCTTTATTGTACTATGCCGTGATCTGACAGTAAGCGCACGATTGTGATGTACATTTAAAACAGCTTCGGATTCCCTTATGATTTAGGAAATGCCGAAGCCGTGTAAGCACCCTTTCAAATGACGGATTTTAATCCGATCGCGGCGGCGTTACGCTTACCTCATCAAAAACTTGGTGAGGTGATTTTTTTATGCAAGAGAATCCTGATGTCGTTCATTTCCAACTTGATCAACCCATGACGCAATTAACTCAGACGAAGAAGGTGCCCGAAGCAACCAAAGCGCTGCTAATCAAAGTCAACAATAATAACAATCACGTTCAAAGTTATATCCTTGATGCCCTGCTAAAGGCGGTATTCTGATATGCTCATTGATCTGAACCGTATCACGCAGATTTATTTAGTCTGCGGTAAAACTGATCTGCGTCGTGGGATTGACAGTCTAGCTACCATTGTTCAGGATCAGTTTCAGTTAGATCCGTACTGCCAAAATCTCTATTTGTTTTGCGGGACCCGAAAAGATCGCTTCAAGGCACTCTATTGGGACGGTGATGGTTTTATTCTACTTTATAAGCGTTTCGAAAATGGCCGTTTACAATGGCCAACTAATGAAAACGCCGCTAAAGCCTTAAGTAATACCCAACTGATCCAGCTTCTCACCGGATGGTCGATTAAATCGACCGTTCATCCCGTAGTGCCGCCAAAGAAAACGCTTGCCAATCGTGAAAGGAGTGGTAAAGTCTAAACCATCAAGAAGGCGGTGAGTTTTGATGGACGCAGCAATGACAGTAAAAGAAGACGAACATGCGGAACTCATCGCACTTCGTGCCAAAGTGGCGGAACTCGAACAACAAATCGCCTATTTTCAAAAACAGCTCTTCGGCCGCAAATCGGAGCAAACCCTTGATCCTAATCAGATGTCCTTATTTATCGCAAGCAGCTCTCAAAGCCGCAAATGAGGCACAAGCAAAGAAGACCCACGTCAAAAGCTATGATCGCAAGCGGAAGAACACTAAAGAGAAATTGCGACCTGATCTAGAAGTTGTTAAGACCGTGCTCGATCTGACTCCTGAGGAAAAAGCTTGTGATCCTGGTTGGCAACTAGTTTCAGTTCGTCAACGTTTTATTCGCACAACCGCCGAGTATGTACGGCCAAGAATAATTCGACGGGAATATTTTATCAAGGTTTATAAGAAAATCCGAGTTGACGACAGCGCCGACCCGGTCTTTGTGCAACCACACGTTTCCAATGCCGTGATTCCTTGAAGCATGGCAACGGCATCACTTCTGGTCAAAATCATTCATGATAAATATAAACTTGATGTCCCACTTTATCGGCAAATCAAGAAACTCCAGCGATTAGGCCTTGATGTCAGCGAAACCACCCTGTGTCACTGGAGAATCAACAGTGCCGAAGTGCTCGCTCCACTGTATGACTTGATGCACAACGCGCTTATTCATCAGCCTTTTTTACAGGGTGACGAAACACCGACGCAAGTGCTGAAAGAACCGGGACGCAAGGCCACTTCCAAGTCTTATATGTGGGTCGCACGAACAGTGCGAAGCTGTGATACTACGGCCGTGTACTATACTTACAACCAGAGTCGCGGTGGCCAGGTCGCCAAGGATTTATATAGTGGTTTTACAGGCGTCCTGCAATGCGACGGCTATGCTGGTTACAATAACTTGGAAGGCGTTAAACGAGTCGGTTGTTGGGCACATGTGCGGCGCAAGTTCTATGAGGCGGCCCGCACTAGCAATACTTTAAAGACTTGTGAGCCGTTAAAGCTACTAGATGACATGTTCTTCCTTGAGAACCAGTGACATAAGTTGGCACCCAAAGCGCGGCGAAGGTTACGCCACAGCAAAATGAAACGATTACTCAAACAGTTTTGGCGCTGGTGCGATACAAGTGATGCCTTACCGAAGAGCGGTTTCGGAAAAGCCATCAAGTACGCCCAGGATCAACGACCATACTTAAACGCCATCCTACAATATGGCACCATCGACTGGAGTAATAACGCAACCGAGCGCAACATGAAGAGTTACGTCATGGGACGCAAGAACTTCTTGTTCAGTGGTGTGCCGAAAGGCGCAAAAGCCAATGCGCTTTTGATGACCATGATTGAGACCGCCAAAGCAAACGGTCTTGATTCAATGACTTATATTGGCTCTCTCTTAGATGAACTGGCTCAATTTCCTGAGTGGCGAAAATCGTCAGACTTGGGAGACTATTTGCCATGGAATTACTCCAAATTGATGAATATTCGTGACAAGGCTTGAAGAAACGAACAAAAACAAGGAATGATTCCGGGAGACATGTGACTGCACCCAGAAATCACTCCTTGTTTTTTTGGTCAATACGTCATTTGGAAGGGTGCTTACGAAGCCGTTGTTTTTCAGTGAGATTTATCTTGAACATCTTGCTTGAACTTGCGACGACCATGGTAAATAACCTGCAGCGCTTTAGCATCGCCAAGAACAGAAAGGTTGGGTAATTCAGTAAATAAGTATTCGAGGTATTTGCGGCAGTTAAGACCGTTGGCCTCGGCCAAACGTATGACACTCAAGATAATCCTGCTTGATCGGGTCCTTTTGAAACTCGTGAAGAATAGCCAGTTTTTGCGGCCGATGACGAGTTCCTTGACGGCGCACTCAACGCGGTTATTTGAAAGCTCCAAACGGCCATCCAACAACACATTTTCCATGGCTTAGCGTTGACTGAGTGCATAGTCGATGGCGCGCCCGAATTTGGATTGCGGAAAGGCGTGGACACTTTCACACCAAGTGAAAAAGTCTGACAGGGTTGACTTCAATCGACCTTGGCTTTTTTTGATGGCGCTCGTCAGGGGTTAATAACCGCCATGGCGCTCCATCTTGAACATGCGATCACAATATTTCACGCCCTTCTTGGCAACACTTTGAGGGTTGCCTTGTTTACTCATTGGCTCGAAGAACTTACGTCGGATATGGGAAAGACAGGCGACTCGTGTGACTTGATCAAGTTTGGCGTACTTTTGATAGCTATCGGTTTGGAGATAATGTGTATACCCCTTGAGGAAGTTCTTCGGGACTTCCGTGGCGCGCGAATCGGCGTGCTCATAGAGGATAATCAGCTCGTCTTCCGCGCGTCCGAAAACCAAGAAATAGGTAGCCACTTTCTCGCTTTCCAAGACCCGATAGCTGGTTTCATTGGCGTGGACGACGGTTTGTTTGAGCAGCGTCTGATGCATCAGTTCGTATAAATCGCCTAACCCGTAGTCCCAGGCCAACATGTGCCAGTTGATGATCTGTTGGCAGGTTAATTCCAGCCCCAAGTCGTCCCAATCTTTTATTTGGCGATAGGCTGGAACCTTTTTAAGATATTTTTCGATCATCGTTTGGGTAAGGATGTTTGGCGACGCAAAGCTGTTAGGAATGAATGGCTTCGGCAATGTCGCCTTTTTGATGACGCTGTAGTCCAGCAGATTCGAACACTGACGGCATTCATAGGCGTGCTGATAGTGGATGTAGAGTTCGATGTGTTCCGGAATGCTAACCGGGTCGCGGCTGGTCGCCGTTGCCCCGATCTCGCGCATCTCAGCGGCACAATGCGGGCACTGTCGCTCCAAGCCGTAAAGTTCGTGATGCACAGCCACTTCAGGAAAGGGGGCAAGTTGGGCGGCTTTTCTGCCTTTTTTTAAGTTTCGCAGGTTTGTCATGTCGCAGTGCTGGTGCAGGGGGTATTGGCGCCACATAGGTTTCGATTTGATCAAAGAGATCAACCTGAACGTCAGTACGACTTTCACGCGTAGTGCCGTATAAGCGCATCATTAAGAAATCGACTTTTTCGCGAAGCCGTGCGTTCTCTTGCTTGAGATATTCGAATTGTTCTGTCGTCACGACTGCTTCCGCTGGCATCTCGCGTCCTCCGTTAAAATGGTTGAAAATAGTATATCAAGCGGTCACACGAAAAGAAGGCCTTTTCGTAAGCTTCAAGAAAAGACTTTCTTTCATGCGATTAGTACACTTGCCCTGGGATTATAGGCCGAACGGTGCGGCGTTCTTCAATAGTCGAGCCCTTGTCCATCCATGTCCTTCATGCGTAATTAATCAATAGGATTATACCTTGTTGTGCCGAACTTAAATTGCCATTCTCCAAAATTGTTCCACGACTTTGGAGAATCAGCCAAACAGCCAGCTGAAAAACTTCCCCCGAGTGTTACTGGGACTATGCCCATAGCACCTGCGTTATTGACTTATACATTGTGTGCGGTTCGTCTTGCGGGAGCAAATCAATGTCATCTTGTAAATCTGACGGTACAGCACCAAGGATAGCCTTAGCGACAATCTGTACTTCAATCTTCGGGCTTTGCGAGAACTCGAGAAGCAAATTCAAGTCATGAATGGGTCGCTTTGCTCCACTAATGATAAGAATGAGTTGCTCAACGAAGAACAAATATTTCTCTTGGTGTCCTTGTCTTTTCAATAGTGTTTGGATATTACCGGCAAGTTGCAACATCCTATTATCTGACATTCTCTTGTACTCCATCAGCAAATTAAGGCAATAATATTCCGCCTGAAGCTTCTGTCTTTCACTAATTAATTCATCAGGATGTTCGCGATACCAATTAAGAATCAGGTTTGGTGAAAAGTCGGGAATTTTCGAAAAATGAATATTTTCACCAACCATTGTGTATGGATTCACAACGATAAAATCTGTCGATTCTTCATCAGGCGCAGCCAACATTTGAAGTTTTTGTTCAACCCGTTTATCAAATAACGTACTGACAAAATCATTGACAACAATTATTGCATGATCATGATTTCCGATTGAAAGCATCCATCCTTCAATCTTATGATTGCTGCCCCGATTTCGATACAACGAAAAAAGGGCTTCGAGTGTCTGAATATTGTCATCACTCAAATCTTGAACATCATAGAAGTCCACGCCAAGCATTTTTCCAGCATCTCGCTTGGCTTCAAGGACCTCTAGCCGAGTGGTCAGTTCTTCAATTTTGGTGGTGCGATTCTTAGGAATATAACTGGACAAGTCGATAATATTTTGGTTGACAATCAAAATCGGCGTTTTCAACAAACTTAGAAACGCTGCAGTATTTTCAATTTCATGCTCAAGCGTTGCAGCAACATGTAAACTAATTCTCCCAGAAAAGAGTTGACCATCCACACCCTGATTCTTTTGTTGCGGAACCATTCTAATTCGAATCATCTGTTCTTTACCAGTTCGAATTTCTGTAACTGGCAGTTGATGGAAGCACTTAGTCTCCACAACGACACCAGAAAATTGAGCTTGGTTTGGAAAACGCATCTGGACTTTTCCGTGCTGAATGAATAACGTCATATTCTCGGGGCGAATTTCGCTAATGACCCATTCAACGCCTTCAGCTTGGCCATAAGCCAGTAACTCTCTGTCCTCTAATACATCTGGCCCCGCCGAAAGTGCTGATCTCATCTGAAATATCGGTATGGTAATTTTTTCGGGTTTCAGTTTTACCGGTTGAGTTAAGTTCTCTGAGTGATCATGACTCAGATCGTAAGCAGCCTGACGTAATACGTCAAGCTGTTCCTCAGGAAATTCCGGAAAATACGACAGTGTTATTGGCGGATATTTCATTCCCGGTGTGTTGTTAAGCAATTGTGTGATTCGGTAGGGTGACAATATCTTGTACAAAACGTGCGTTATCTCTGCACTACTAGGATTGATTGTTACTACAAACAATAATAGACCACCAAGTTGTCGATATTTCTCAATGCTTGTTCTGGAAATCTTTCGAAAAATTGGACGTTTACCAGAAAAAATCTTCCTGTTGGTGCTTCCTTTAACTTGGACTGCAATAGTTTGTTCAAAATTTTCGATTGTCTGCTTTTGACTCTTATACAGTGAAATCGTTCCATCAGTAAGCGCGCCATTATTATGGATGACCAAGTCAGCATCTATACCAGTTATTCTTGGTAAAACTGCATTCAAATAGCCCACTGATATTTGTTCAACTTGCTTTGCCTCTAGTCCCATGACTGCTCTCCCTAATAACTTTTCTTAATAATCTCACTATCCCGTTACGACTTCAACTGCACCGCAATCGGTTCATAAACTATCAAAAAAAGTAAGCCAAAGAGTATTACTACTACGCAAGATGTTAAGTTTTCGGGACAATGGTGCTATCTGTAGACTATTGTTGTTTCTTGCCACAACTTTAGAAAATTCACTTTGCCAGTTTTAATCATTGGAAAACCTAAAAAAACGTACATAAGTTGAATGCACGATTCGCTCAGTAAGTACTTATGAGTGCCGGATTTATGAGTCAGCACATTTTCAAAGCGCTACGTCGAAAAACTTTCCTTGAATGCCTTGAGGTGTCTTGATTTGTATTGAGCCAACTTGACAATGTCTGCACTGTCACCACCAAGAACTTTAATACTTAAAAAGAAATAGTCGATTCGATTGAAAGTTGTTTTTTTTTGGCATGTTAAGAGCCGCCCAACAAAGCCAATCTTTTTATTACTGCTTATTGGCTGACAAAAATCTGCTTTTTTATCAGTAGATAGCAGCATAACTTAGCTTAAGGTATATAAACACTTTTCGAGTGACTTCAAGCAAGTAATCGGTTAAACTATCATCATCAAGAAAACACATTAAGAAGATGATTATATGAAACGTATTCACGACTTTTGAGTACCCTGAAAGGAGTGCTTATAATGAGTCTAAGTTTTAAAAAAAATCCAGTTGTTAAAGACTGGAACCAAGGCATGAAACAGGTAGCAAATCGCAATCTTCGCGCAAAAATGAAGCGTGGAGAACTTGACGATTTGCTGAGTGGCAAGAGCAATCGTTATCGGCGAGTTTACGAATCTTGGGATATTTCTGATTATGCTTTCAGAAGTGATCTTCAAGATGCCGCTCAGCCTTGGACGTTGGTGTGGGTGTACGAACGTGTTTATCTACTTGACGATTTACTACTGTGGTCGAAGAAACCAGTCAATGCTAAACCAGTTTACGAATGGGTACAGCGCGAAGTACCTGTCCGGAAAACATTTTATGATGTACCACCTCATTCGCCATTACGCCATACAGATGGGCGCGCACCATTCGCAGCGGACTTGTATGACTGGCGAAAAATATTCTTCCAAAAGTAGCGATAGCATAAAACTTTTCCCAACCTTTTGACCTATAACTACCATCGCTCAGACTTTGGGCAAAATTAAACGGACCGCTATTTCTAAGATTGCTTTTTTACCAGCAATAGAAATAGCGGTCCGTTTATTCGAGTATCATTAGCCATTACTATTTAGGATCAAATTGGCTTCTGGTTAACCCATCGCCGGATCCACCATCGTCAACTGAATCCGTTCCCGCGCCAAATCAACCGACTCAATCCAAACCTCGACAATGTCACCAATGGCAACCACGGTCTTTGGATCACGCACAAATTTGCGCGCCATCTTGGAGATATGGACGAGGCCATCGTGTTTCACACCGATGTCAACGAATGCGCCGAAGTCAACGACATTGCGGACGGTGCCTTCTAGCTTCATCCCCACTTTTAAGTCTTCCATTGTCAAGACGTCTTGTCGCAGAATAGGCGCGGCCATGTTGTCACGCAGGTCTCGGCCCGGATTTTGCAGGCTGGTGATGATATCTTTCGCGGTTTCAGCACCAACCCCTTCACTTACCAATGGCGCAATGGGTACCTCGCGAATTTTAGCGACTGCTGCTGCATCGCCTAAATCAGCGGCGGTCACACCTGCTGCCGTCAGAACTTTTTTAGCGACTGGATAACTTTCAGGATGGATGTCGGTGTTGTCTAACGGATTTTTACCGCCGATAATGCGTAGGAATCCGACTGATTGCTCAAATGCTTTCGGTCCTAAACGTGGCACCTTTTTCAACTCTGCACGGCTGTTGTAGCGGCCGTTTTCATCGCGGTAGTGCACGATATTAGTTGCGATGGTCTTGGATAGGCCGGAAATGTGCGTCAACAGTTGGTAACTGGCTGTGTTCAAGTTCACGCCGACCTGGTTCACAGCGCGTTCGACCACGACATCGACTTCATTGGACAGATCTTTGCTTGGCAAGTCGTGTTGATACTGACCAACACCGACCGACTCTGGATCAATTTTGACGAGTTCGGCGAGCGGATCTTGTAGGCGGCGCGCAATGCTGATGGCGCTGCGTTGTTCCACATGCAAGTCGGGAAATTCATCACGCGCTTCTTGGCTAGCAGAGTAAACTGACGCCCCTGCTTCATTCACGATCACGTAAAAAACATCACGTTTGATCTGCTTCAATGTTTCGGCGACAAATTGCTCGGATTCCCGACTCGCCGTGCCATTACCGATCGCGATCATCGTCACTTGATACTTTTCAAGCAGCGCAATGAGTTCTGGGGCGGCTTCCTGACGCTTTTTTTCTGGTGCTGGTTTATGCGGATAAATCACAGCCTTGGCCAAGAACTTACCATTTTCATCAACGACGGCCAATTTACAGCCAGTGCGGTATGCAGGGTCAAAACCTAACACAACCTTGCCTTTGATTGGTGCTTGCATCAGCAAGTTGTACAGATTTTGGCCGAAAACCTTGATGGATTTCTCTTCGGCATCAGTTGTTAACGCATTCCGTACTTCCCGCTCAATCGCTGGCCCAACAAATCGCTTGTATGCATCTTCGTAAGCGTCCTCAATAAACGCCGTTGCTTCCGTACTGGGCCGATTGTCGATAATTTTAAAATGGAAGTAATGCAGGACAGCATCAGTGTCGACTTTGACTTTAACCGTCAGAATTTTCTCTTTTTCCCCACGATTGATCGCCAACGTACGCGTTGAGGACATCTTCTTGACGGGTTCCTCGAAGTCGTAGTATTGCTGATAAACGCCTTTTTCGTCTAGTTCTTTGCCCTTCGTTTTGACTGTCGCGCTAATGGTTCCTGTGCGCATGGTAAAATTGCGCACCCAGTTACGAATTGGAGCCATTTCGCTAAAAGTCTCCGCCAAAATTTCGTGGGCACCATCTAAAACATCCTGGACGGTGGCAATTTCTTTGGCTGGATCAACGTACTTCTGGGCTTCCTGCTCAAGAGATCCGTTTGGAAAAGCAAGCAACCATTTGGCGAATGGTTCAAGGCCGCGCGACTTAGCCACCATCGCCTTGGTCTGGCGCTTCTGCTTGTATGGTAGATAGATATCTTCCACATCTTGCAGTTTGGTACTGGCTTGAATCTGCTGTTCCAGCTTGGCAGTCAGTGCTCCTTGCTCGGCGATGCTTTTAATGACGGCCGCTTTACGATCTTGCAAAGCAGTCGCACGTTTATAAGCTTCCTCAATTGCCTGAATCTGTACTTCATCAAGGCTGCCTGTCATTTCTTTACGATAACGCGCGATAAACGGTACCGTGTTGCCTTCTTGCATCAAATTCAAAACGGTATTAATCTGTCGATCGGTGATGTCGGTTAAACTTTGTTGGACTAATTGAACAGTTTGTTCTTCAATCAAGTTGTTGTTCCTCACGATTTCTAGTCAGTGTCATTACTTATTCAGCAAACACTATTATAGCAACCACGCGTCTGATATAAAACCTAAGGCCTTGATGCCAGCCAAACTTGCTCACCATTTTGACGAACACGCACAACCTGTGAAAGCAGTCGCCGTGTCACCTCACATTCTCTAAGGGTTCTAAAAAAGGATGATTGGTGACACCGTGTCACATTTAATTCGACTTTTTTTATTTAAAACCTGTCAAAATTAAGCAATTCCTTTTCAAAAACCTTTTCCTTTTGTCGTTAATCCCCTTGACATACAACTAACATCCACCATTTTCAGTCTAAACACGACGGATTAGGTGATAACTCACCTTGCTTTGCAACTACGCGGGATCTAGTTTGGCGATGCCTGTCAGCAATCATAGTTTCCCTGAAAATTACCCAGAGCAAGACCGAGTGGATTTTTTAAATGATTGCCGATAATTTCCTACACAGATAACTTTTTGAATTTGGTCATCACAGGGATCATAAATGGTAAGCTGTGAGCTTTTCCGGACAAAGCATTTCACCCCTAAGTATGTACAGACCAAGACAAAATACTTACTGCCAGTTAAATTAAATCAACTCACGGTATTAGATGCTCAATCAAAGTATCTATCAATGCTATGCCGCCATAAATCAATGCGGTTTTATGTGTTGTTAGCAAATACGTTGCCAACGCCGTTCCCCCAAATATGAGTATTTCCGTTATAACCCGGCCAATTGTTGGTAACCTGTGAAGCGACATCGGGGCCATAAACCGACCCCAAAAAAGAATGCCGAGCACCGGCGCTATCACACCCACAGTTAGTTTAACCACAAGATCGCTACTATTGAACCCAGCGATGATCAATAGCACAACTGTTGCAATTTCTAACAGAAAACGAATCCCATCTGCAATTGTTTTAATCATTAAGTGCCCCTATCTTTTTAAATAATGTCATCATTGCATCATCCCCTGCCTGCATTTTAATGGCAGTGGTCATATCAAACGCTATGTTGCTAAGGGCAAGATCCAGCTTCGCCCGGCGTTTAAAGACTTCGCGATAACTTTGCAAAATGGCCAAGGTATCTTCGCGACAAGCCTTTGTCACTGGCGCATCATACATTCGCAATATCATGCTGATTTCATTTAAAGACAACCCAACCGCTTTTAAATTTCGCGTGATCTGCAACTTACCCACATCATCTGGGGTATAATCGCGATAATGATTTTCACCCCTTGATGGCACAATCAAGCCAATCTTTTCATAAAACCTCAACGTATCTTTGCTAACACCGGATTGTTGCGCACATGTCCTAATATTCATAAGAAAATCCCCTTTTTTCGTGTCATCAGAATAACATTGAAGTATACATCAAGGTCAAGGACTAGAAAATGATCGACAAGCTATTCCTAGATCTAATTATCATGATGTCTGTCAACAACTTTTTTGATCGTTACACCGCATCTGTAAAAACAGTGATCGCCATCTGCTTAAGCCGCTGTTTAGCAAAGGAGAACCCCATGATTTTCTATTTTATTCTCAGTCTTTTTATGATTGCCGTCTTAGTAGTGATCGCGTTACAACATCTCAACACCAACCGAATCGTGGATATTCAGCTTGAGCAGCACAAGATGATGTTTCCTAGCCAAGTCCGCGGTGCCCGAATTGTCTATGTGCGCGGTATCTACCGATCTCATCCTAGCAAACGCAACTGGCGACTCGTTGCCATTGTTCTGGATATACTCGCGGCAATTGGCCTCGTAACAGCAATTGTCATGCATTACCAAGACGCATTTTCCGCTGACCTGATGACGTCACCATTCGGACTTCGACTAGCCGAAATGCTCGCGGCCTCAAACAACGAGATTCAAAACATCTTTCTTTTTGGTGGTATGGCCTTAGCGTTGATCAGTCGCATGATCTGGTTTTACCTGACGCAGTGGTTATTTCAGCTACTTGAAAAAGCGGATCAAGACCATGATAGCGATGCAACGGACCTTTATTGGACGCCGAAGCATTTATTGAAACGACAATATCAACTCCGGATCAGTCTCCAGGGCATTTTGATGGTCGGTGCCATTTTTCTGGCTTTAACTGGTGCCTTTAACTGGTTGCCAGTCGCGTCAGAGATGGCTTCACAAACGCGCCTACCAAGGACGGTATCTAGCAGCAGTGCCTCCACTGCAAGTTCCTCGTCCGAAGTCACCAATGAATCGGCCACTTCAAGTTCATGGACGCAAAATACCGACACCACCTACCCGATTGATGCTATGAAAACAGCACCACTTGCACCTGCCAGTGAGCTAGCGGGTCTGACAGATGCTGACCGGGCGGCCTTGCTCTTCACGGCTTACTGGACCCTCAACGGCTTACAACAATCCGAAGTCGCTGACTACGCAAACAGTACTAGTGAAACCTACAGTTATCATCTCGTCCCGGGATCTAGCAGCAAACTCATCGTGTTCTCTGAGTTTATCCCTTCGGTCAATCAGACAGACTATATGTTTTATGCCCTGATTGATGGTGAGCAGGTTGCCTTCTACAATATGTATCAGTCCAAAACGCCTATTACCAGTCTTGCTAGTCAATACAGCCTCACGGTTTCCGGTACCACTTTGCGGCCTACCATGCCTGAAATCCGTGACAGTGACATGAACATGCGGCAGCTCATTGGGGCCTTTAAGTCCGATAAAAGTTTCGATCAGACTAAGAAAGGCTTGCATCAAGGGGCGGATATACCGTTATAGTGCGCTACAACTGAAGCGACTACCTGCGAAGCCCCACTAAGCTTTCAGATAGCCGCTTTTTATTGACCGTGCTTGATTAAATTCAAAGATAGGCTTTTTTCATAGGGATCATGACATTTGTCACATACCATTCATGACATTCGCGACTACTGGCTAGCCCACCCACCGCGTAGTATCAATGGTGGAGGTGGACGAAATGACCACAGTAATTCAAGCAGAACATTTAAAATTTAGCTACGGTGATAAAGCAGTCCTAAAAGACATTAATTTGACGGTTCAGCCAGGTGAAATTGTCGGCTTAATTGGGGCCAATGGTGCTGGTAAAACCACATTTCTGAATATTTTACTCGGTCTTTTAGCAGGTACTGGGGAAGTCAGCGTTTTTGGTCAGCGCCCAGGTGCGCCTGATAGTAAAGTTCGTCTTGGTTCAATGCTCCAAGGCGACATGGTGATTGCAGGCACAACCGTCGGGGACCTGATGCAGCTTGCCGCGGCGCAATCACCTCGTGCACTTGACCCGGATGCTTTGTTGAATGAGTTTCATTTAAGCGATTTGAAACCACAACGGCTAGGCAGTCTTTCCGGCGGTCAGTTGCGGCGAATCACGTTCGCTGTTGCGCTCGTTGGCAATCCTGATCTGTTATTTTTGGATGAACCAACCGTTGGCATGGATGCGCAATCTCGCAAAACTTTCTGGACGCAAATTGAACAACTGCGGCAGCAAGGTAAAACCATGGTGATTACCAGTCACTACCTCGAAGAAATTCAGCAAGTTGCTGATCGGCTTTTAATCCTCCAAAATGGTCGCTTTGTCTTTAACGGCTCCCTGCAAGCACTTCAAAAACAGCATCTTGGCGCGACCATTACCTGTGAAACCGATTTGCAGTCAGCAATTTTCAACGGCCTGCCAGCAGTAGATAAGGTTCAACTTGTTGCCCCCAAACTGATCATCCATAGCACGGATGGCGATCAAACACTCCGAGCCTTGGTACCTATGTTGGATCGACTTCATCAAATCAGCGTGACCCGGGAATCGTTGGAAGATATCTTCTTGCAATTGACTGGAAAGGATGACGAAAAATGAAATCTCTGAAAACACAACTTGCCTTTGATGGTAAACGGTTGATTCTACGTAATTTCTCTTATATCTTCTTTTCGCTGTTAATGCCTGCTGGCTTATATTCGCTCTTCACGAAGGTCATGTCTGTCGGCTCCTCACCACAAATGAAGCTGTTTTATGTCACCTATATGGATAGCATGATCGTGTATAGTATTCTGATTAGTGCGCTCTTCGGAATTGCTGCAATTTTGAAACGAGACCGTGACCAAGGACTCGTCACTTTTCTGAGCTTGTCAGCTTATGGCACCTTACCCTATTATCTGTCAGTTGCTTTCTGGATGTTAATGATGAGTCTGTTCTCAGTCGCTGTCATGGGCAGTTTAGCTGTGGTCATTAACGGGGTTAGTCTTCACCTCGATCAGTGGCTTGCGCTATTTGGCATCGTTTTGATCGGACAATTGCCACTTATGCTGATCGGTATCGGCTTATCGTACATTCGCAGATATGAAACGCTCAGTCTTGCAAGCAACCTCATCACTTTTCCGATGGCGATTGTTAGCGGGTTATGGTGGCCCATCAACATGTTGCCTAAGTGGTTGCAGTCAATCGGTGAACTCATGCCGACCTATTTTGTGAATCAACTATTAAATCAACTCACTTCCCGTGCTAAAGTAAACTTAACGAATTTGCTTGGCATTGCTGCTTGGTTTGTGGTGACAGGTCTACTAGTGATTGCTCTGTCAAAACATGAACAGCGAAAGGGCGTGGCCTTGGGTGAGGCGTAACTTAATCACACGCATTAAAAATCTGGAATGGACCAGCTACATTTGGCTGGTCTATTTGCCTGCGATCATGGCTGAGTTCATCCCCGTTAAATCAGATGCCGATTGGTTTTGGCTTGGCCTGTGTGCCCTATTCCTCATTGTCTACATACTCGTCAATGAAATTGACCGATGGCTACCTGTCACGATACCACTTGAATTAGGCATTACAGGGCTATTTTCGATTTTTGCTTTCAACAACTACATGCTGGTCTTCCCGGGATGGCAGGTTTCCTTTATGCTAGGTTGGTATCCGCGAAAATATTTTCGGTGGTTTGCTTCAGCATACTATGTCATCATCGGTATCGGTCTGTGGCGCGCTAATTTGGCGGAGCCGGGTATTTTTCAGTCATCATTTGGCGAACTTTCAGGGCTCATTTTCCCGATTGTTTCGCCAATGCTAGCGTATACTTTTTCCCGATCAGTCATCCATCAGCGGCAATTCCGGCAAACGAACCGCCGGCTGCAAGTTGTTATTCAACGCGGCGAACGAGAACGGATCGCGCGGGATTTGCACGATACGCTCGGTCAGAGTTTTTCAATGATCACCTTAAAAACCGAATTGGCGAAAAAGTTACTTATCAAAGCTCCGGAACGAGTCGCACAGGAACTGGATGATATCGCGCAAACAAGTCGTAATGATTTGCAACTCGTACGAGCAATTGTGAATGATCTTCACCAGCAGTCCCTCAGTGAAATGTTGTTGTCCCAAGGAAAAAATCTCGCTGAAGCTGATGTCATTTTGCTCACTAGCGGGGAAAACGAGGCGACTGAATGGCCAACTAAGGTTCAAAGTCAGTTTAGTGCCGTCATGACAGAAGCCATCACGAATGTCATTCGCCATGCACAAGCCCATCAAGTTGAAATCACTTTTTTTCAGACAGCCAACACCTATTCCGTAACTGTTCAAGATGACGGCAAAGCCAAAAATTATGTTCGGGCTGGTTCCAATGGTATTAGCGGCATGCGCAGTCACATGCACGAAGCTGATGGCACGTTTGGCATTGACCATAATCGCCAAGGCACCCTCGTTTCATTAACACTACCAAAGGAGGTGCGATTCTAATATGATTACCTTGTATCTCGCAGAAGATCAAAGCATGTTAAACTCCGCCCTCACCCAGCTACTAGACTTGGAAGATGATTTACACGTACTAGGCAGTGCTGGTGATGGCGCAAAAGCATGGCAGGACATTCAACAACTCAAACCGGACGTTGCCGTTCTGGATATCGAGATGCCCAAGTTAACCGGACTGGACGTTGCCGATAAGATTCACGGGAGCGAGTTAGAAACAAAAGTCATTATTTTAACGACCTTCGCGCAAAAAGCCTACTTTGAACGCGCCATTGCTGCCCAAGTAAATGGTTATCTACTCAAAGACAGCCCCAGTGATGATTTGATTGACGTTATTCGAAAAGTGATGACGGGCCAAACGGTTTACGCCCCGGAATTAGTCACGAATATGGTGACGGCTGAAAGCAATCCCCTCACCGACCGCGAACTCGCTGTTTTGGCAGCAGTCGCCAGCGGCTTATCGTCAAAACAAATTGCTGCCTCGCTATTTCTCTCAGAAGGAACCGTTCGTAACTATTTGTCCGCTATTTTCAGTAAGCTCGGTGTTCATAATCGAATTGAGGCCGTGCAGATGGCTAAGAAGAATAAGTGGTTGGAATGACTGTTTTATCAAATCAAAATTGCCCGTTTCTCAGCAAATTGAGAAACGGGCAATTTTGATCTGCTTTTCGTTTTAGGTAAAGCTTGAGAGGCGTGACTTATTTTTGTAACACCTTAATACGACTGAACTGTCGCCCCAATCAGTCCCGGTCCTGTATGAACCCCCAATGACGGCGAGATCTCACCAATAAAATCAACCGGTCGACCAGTCACTTCGCGCAATTTTTCTGCCAACTTTTTAACCAAGGATGGATTTTGACCATGAGCAACACCCAAACGATAATGGGTGCTATTTAGGCAATCCTGTTTGACTTGTTCAACCAACTTCTGAATCGCCTTTTCTTCGGATCGCGCCTTAAAAAGCGGGTAGTAGACGCCTTCTGGATCACATGAGATCACCGGTTTAATATGCAAAACCGAACCGACAAGGCCTGCCACTCGGCCGATTCGACCGCCGGCACTGAGGTACTTCAAGGTTGGCACGTAGAAATAAATCCGACTTTTGACGATTGAGGCACGAACTTTTGCAATCACGTCCTGAAAGGATTCCCCTGCATTGATCAATGATGCGGCATAGGCTGCTTGGATGCCACTGCCAATGCCGATGCTTTTTGTGTCAAGAATGGTTACGGTGTCAGCGGGAAAATCTTGCGCGGCCAATTGAAAGACGTTGTTCGTCACAGACAACGCGCTCGAAATTGTGATACCGAGGATTTGCTGATAACCAGCCGCAAACAGCCTATCCATCGCCTCTTTGGCAGCTTGCGGTGACGGACTTGAAGTCTGCGGCAATGTTTCTGCCGTTGCTAGCGCCGAATAAAATTCATCCGGTGTGATATCAACTGCATCAAGGTAATTATGCCCATTCATAGTAATATTCAGCGGTACGACTGCAATATTTTTATTTTCATCAAGAACACTTTGAGGGACATCAGAACCCGAATCAACGACAATTGCAATTTTTTTGGTCATGTTCTGCCTCCTTGCGGCTTTAATATCCATATTATATGGTTTCTAAGACTGGATGTAAATAGGTTCACCACATATATCTTTTTTCGTTCATGTGAATATTCAGCCATTTTGCCAACAAAAGTCGCTTCCACAGCAAAAAGAGAGTCAACCAGTCACGGTCAACTCCCTTTTATCCTATTTCCGACGAAGTTTTGTGGTTACATCGCAATATCCCCATTCTTAGAAACTTTCATGAAGATTAGCAAGGAAATCACTGTCAACGCGGTCAAAATCGTTGATAGTGCAGCGGCAACGCCGTAATTTCCACGAATAACTTCGGTATAAATGGCTACTGTCATTGTCCGAGTCTTGACGTTGTACAACAGAATGGATGTGGATAATTCTGAGATCATCGTGACCCATGAAAGAATGGCACCAGACACAATGCCTGACATCATCATTGGCACCGTAATCTTGAAGAAGGTATTCAGCCGACTTGATCCCAAACTTTCGGCTGCTTCTTCAATGGAGGGCGAGATCTGCTGCAGACTCGCAACTGAGGAGCGAATCGTATAAGGCAATCGCCGAACGGATAGTGACACTACCATGATGAACGCTGTTCCCGTGATAGCAAGGAAACCACTGCCGCCAACACCCGTATTAAATGATGTGATGAAGGCAATCCCAAGCACCGTGCCTGGCACAATGTAAGGGATCATACTCATACTGTCGATAAGCGAGGTGAAGAAATTACGTTTACGAACAACCAGATACGAGATGAAAATGGCAAAAATGATCACAATGATCAGCGCCATCATCGGAATTCGAATCGTGTTGAAAATGGCTGATCCCATTCGATCAAAGGCGTTCGTGTAACTTCCCAGTGAGTACCCTGGTACAAAGACCATCCCCGATGTTTTCAAGAATGAGGTATAAATCAAGTAACCCTGCGGCAAGATAGCTAGTAGCACGATACCATAAACAAGAATGTAGATGAGTACCGTTCGTAACGGCCCGACTTTTTTTGCTTCAACCGGATGCAACGAGTTCATGCTGTAACTAAATCGATGCGAGACAAATTTTTGGATTAGGAAAATCGTCAGTGCAATGATAATCGCAATAATTGCCAACGCAGAAGCAAAGGCCGCATTGCCGCCCACTTCGCTGATGAACTGAGTATAAATCAGAACCGGAAATGTTCGATACCCTTCCCCGATCAACATCGGCGTCCCAAAATCAGAGAAGGCCCGCATGAACACAAGTAAGGCAGCGGCCAATAGTGTTGGAATTAACAGTGGCATAATGACTTTTCGAAACCGATTGAACCCCCGACTCCCCATGCTCTCAGCGGCTTCCAAGACGGAATTATCGATGCTCTTAAACGCGCCATTCGCATAGAGGAACACAAGCGGGAACAGCTGCAATGTGAATACTAAAACAATTCCGAAAAAGCCATAGACATCAAAGTTAGGAAAGCCAAGTGTGTTGACCAGAAATTTTGTGATCACGCCATTTCGACCCAGCAGCAAGATCCACGAGTAAGCCCCGATGAATGGTGCCGACATGGAAGCGATGATAATCAATATCTGCAGAAACTTTTTCCCCTTGAATTGAAACATCGCAAAAAAGTAGGCGAGCAATGTACCTAATAAAACTGCTGATACGGTGGCGGTTAACGACACCTTGAAACTATTGGCTAATGTCGAAAAATAATAGCTTCGTGAAAAGAAGGTCGTGAAGTTAGCTAACGAGAACTTGCCTTGTGTGAACAACGCCTGACCAAGAATCATCACAATCGGATAAACCAGAAAAAGCAGATACGTGATGAAGATGATGAACGATGAGCCTGTCCAAATATTAAACTTTTTCCGATTGGTGTTCATTTAATCCACCCCCAGCAGGTTTTGCGACCCGTCGGCGGTAAAGACGTTGATCTTTTGGGCATTGATCTTGAGCTTAATATGATCGCCTTCACCGAGATCTTCGGTCAGACTGGATTCTTCACTGACATGAATCTTCTTAGCGAACGGCAAGTCAACAAAGTATTCAGTATCCATACCGAGATAAACGCTATCTGTTATCTGAGCATCGATGTCGCCATCTGCCGTCCGAATCAGTTCTTCAGGCCGGATGCTGACGTGTACTGGTTGGTCAGCAACGTTATTCAAAATCGGCAGCGGCATCCGATAACCAGTCGAAAATTCTAGTAAAGCAGTGGTCCCATCATGTTTCAAATTCGCCTGAATGATATTGGTTCGCCCAATAAATGACGCCACAAATTCATTTTTAGGCCGATGGTACAATTCTTTCGGCCGACCGACTTGCTGAATCCGGCCTTGATTCATGACGGCAATTGAATCCGAAATCGCCATGGCCTCTTCCTGATCGTGCGTGACATAAACCGTTGTGATGCCGACTTCACGCTGAATTTCTCGAATTGCCTGCCGCATATCGACGCGCAACTTGGCATCCAAGTTACTCAGCGGTTCATCCATCAGCAGCACATCTGGATTCACTGCCAACGCACGCGCCAAGGCAACCCGTTGCTGCTGACCACCAGACAGTTGATCAGGTTTGCGATCCCGATACTCGTCTATTTGCATTAACTTCAAATATTTATCGGTTTCCGCCACAACTTTTTCTTTGGTTGCTTTCTTCTGTTTTAGGCCAAACGCAACGTTATCCCGAACTGTTAAATGTGGGAAAATTGCATAGTTTTGGAAAACCATCCCAATGTTGCGTTTGCTGGGTTCCATGTTATTAATGCGGTTATCACCGAAGTAGAAATCCCCACCTTCGATCGAGTTAAAACCTGCGATCATGCGCAGCAACGTGGTCTTGCCACACCCAGATGGGCCTAACAGTGTGAAAAGTGCCCCGTCCGGCACAGTCAGACTGAGATTTTCGATGACGGTGACATCACCATAAACCTTCTTAGCACCCTCAATACGAATTTCACTCATCTGGTTTCACCTCTACTTAGATTGAGTTTCAACAAAAATTTCGTTATATTTTTTCACAATGTCATCTTTATGCTTAATCACATAGTCGTAGTCTTCGGTAATTTTCTTGATGTCCTTATATGGCTTCATATTGCTAGACGTTTTTGCTCCAATGCGCACTGGGCGGTTCGTGGTCGTAGTGCCTAACGTATCTTGCACATTCTTGGAAACAAGGAAGTCAATGAACTTCTTGGCATTGTCCATATTCTTTGCTTTTTTGACGATAGCGGCACTTGCTGGCAAGAAGACGGTTCCTTCTTCAGGGTAAACAATCTTGACTTTAGCGCCATCGTTTAATAATTGAACGGTTGGATCTTCGTAAGAAAGTCCGACCGCCATTTCACCATCGGAAACTGTTTTATAGACATTGGATGAACTTGAGCTGATCTTGCCGTCTACCAAGGTGAATAAGTCTTTCACGTAATTCCATGACTTCTTACTGGTATAACCACCTTCTGCCGCTAACATATTCGTCAGTTGGGCAAACGCGGATGATGAGTTGGCTGGATCGGCTGTGGCAATCTTACCCTTTAAATCTTTATTCAAAAGATCGCCATAACCTTTAATATTCATGCCTTTGGTCAAAGTCGGATTAACGACAATGACACTGCCGTCAAGGGTATATGGGGTTGAATAACCGGTCGTATTTCGATAAGCTTTTTCAACTTTATTGTTGTCCTTGGCCGTATACTTTTGGAATAAATCACCACTGGTTGCATATTGCGTGTATGAGCCGCCAAAAATAACATCAGCAACTGGTGCACCTTTTTCTGATTCAAGCTTTTTGAATAATTCACCAGTGCCCGCCTGAATCAAGTCAACTTTGACGCCATATTTTTCTTCAAATGCTGGAATCGTTGCATTGATCAAGCCTTCTGAGTTGGGTGAATACACAACAAGCTTGTCAGTCTTTTTCGCAGTCTTGCTTGTGGTTGGACTGCTATCACTCGTTTTCTTTGTGCTATTGCTACAAGCCGCCAGTCCCAATGCGGCGATGCCTAAAACCGCTAGCCCTGCCCAAACTTTCTTCATGATCTTTTTCCTCCCGTTCTTGACTAAGCGCGAACCAGCGCGAGTTTCAGCACTGGGAGCGCGTTATCGTTGACTTTCATTGCCAACTATAAGATTAGCCCATTTAAAGCGCTTTCAAAATGGGACAATTCTATCCAAAACGTAGAAAATCCTCCACCACTGGAGGACCTTCGCTTTGAAATCGGTTGTTGTCATACCGAGATACTTTTTGAAGACTTGATTGAAGTACTTATAGTCCGAGAAACCGGAGGCATCGGCGGCTTCATAAATGAGCATGCTGGGATCTTCAATCAGCTGATTGATCGCCATGCGAATACGGTAACGATTGAGATAATCGTTTAAGGTCACGCCAAGGTGATCTTTGATTTTCTTATAAATGTAGCTTTCGCTGTAACCAAGGTCGCTCGCCATCTCGGCAATCGTAAATTTGCAGGCATAGTGTTCACTAATCCACGTCAGCACTTGGGTCACAACATGGTCGCGGGAGTAGCGGACATCTTTTAGCAAATCAATTGCAATGCCATCTGTATCAGCTAATTGACCGCGTTGCAGTTGAATCTGGGTGGTGACATCGACCATACAGTTGCGCAATTCTTCCAGATCAATTGGCTTAACCAGAAAATCTCGAGCACCACTGCGAATCGCCTTTTTTGCATTTGTAAAATCATTGTAGCCTGAGAGAATCACTTTTTGATAATCTTGGGCTTTGGTGGCTTCAAACATCTGGAAAGCATCCATGATTGGCATACTAATATCGGTCAAGACAATGTCAGGCTGCAAATCCTGAATCATGGCGGTACCTTCTTGCCCATTTTCAGCATCGCCCACCACCGTAATGTTGAGTTCTTGATAATCTAAAGCATCAGTTAAATATCGGCGAATTAAGTGCTCGTCTTCAACGATCAAAAGTTTGTACATATTTTTCATCTCCTTAACCACAGTCACAACGGCAAAATTGGTTTCTAACCGCTCTAGCTGAAACGCGTTCACAGCCGCAGAAACCTACACATAAGGACCTCAAGTACAATGATCAAAGTGCGATCATCGCACTTGAGGCCGCTTATACTCCGGTTTCTGACCGCGGCTGTTCACGCTCTGGCAACATGAAGCGTCACTTTAGCGCCGCCGTCATCTGTGTTACTAAGCTGCATATTCGCTGTCGGATACAACATTTGCAGTCGCCGAAAACTATTCGCTAAGCCATGATGCGTCTCACCCTCTACTGCCGGCAAATCACTGACTAGCTTTTCTGATGAAAAACCGCCACCATTATCGATCACTGTGAACGTCACTGCGTTCTCTAACTGCCCACAAGTCACCACAATCATCAAATCGGACCGGGTTTTCATGCCGTACTTCAAGGCATTTTCAATAAGGGGCAATAGAAATAACCGCGGAACCGGCATATTTGCTAGCGATGGATCCATAGCAATCTGGTACCGCAATTTATCAAACCGGACTTGGTTAACCATCAAAAAATCTTCAAGGACATCAAGATCTGCCTCTAAAGTTGTTGGCTCACCGCTATGATCAATGCTGTAACGTAACACGCGGTTAAGCGAAAGAATCAGCTTTTCCGCCAAAGCCGGATCAAGTTTGATGGTGATTCGAATATTTTCCAACGTGTTATAGAGAAAATGTGGGTTAAACTGTGCCTCCAACATCTTCAGCTCATATTGATTCGTTTGCTTCTGAAGCTGCAACTGCTGCGTTGTCATTGCTTCTTGGCGTTCAACCATGGCATTGATACTATCTGCTAAATACTGAAACTCATCGTTGGTGGTGATTTGAATGCGCTTTTGTTTACCTTCGCGAATTTCACTCGTTTCATTAACTAATTCTGTAATGGCGGCATTAGTTTTGTCGCCAATCGCATTAGCTGCACGATTAGCCTGCCAGATTAAAAAACCTAAAAGTGACGCCACACTCACGAGACCGAACACGATGAGCATCATTAAGGGAAATGAACGGAGAAAGGTATACAAAAAAATGTTTTTTCCGAGTTGTTGACGGCGCATCAGAAAGACGTCATCGTTATTGACATAAAAGTGGCCGGCGAACTTTTCGCTATCCATTTTGCCAAAGCCTGGCAGAATAAAACTCGTCGAATTAGTTGCAAAGACATTGTCATAGTTGTCAGCAATCGTAAAACTGCTACCGTATTTGATGTTCTCACCACTAAAGGCGGCACCATTTAAAACAAGCACACTGTACTGATTTCCTGCGGTTGCTGGTACTCGGGCGAAGAACAACAGAAAATGCTGATCATTTTCGCCTTTTGTCACTTTCATAAAGGCATTCGCTGGTCGATTGCGTTTAATCACTGTCTGAACGTAATTGAGTGAAATACGATTCAGAATTAGATCACTTTGAAAGATTGGCTGGGTTTGCGCATTAAGGATCAATAAAGAAGGCTGCACGCTGAGCCGGGCACTTTGTTCATAGAATTGCTGATACAAAACCCGCTCGTTATCGCGGCTTTCGAGGTAATTCGGAACCGCCCGTTTATTTAAATTACTCAACACTTGCTGTGATCGACTGGCGAGTAAATTAAAATCGCGACTCACGGTGCGCATATCCGCGGTCACTTGATAACTTTGAATGAAAAAGACCAATCCTGACAAAACGCCCACTAAGAGAAGCGCAAGCAAAACAGCCAACGCCGAAAATCGACGCCGGATCTCTTTCACCAACTCACTCCTGAATGAATGCCCCATACTAATCCCTCGTTTTGAATGCGCTTACGCATATCAAGTTTACACGAGCCGATCTGTTCTGTCAGGCATGGCGATTTTTATTGATTTTGTTCTGGGCGATTTGGCCGCTTATTAAAGCTTCTTGACCAACACCAAACAAGGATTCCAAGCATCCCATAATGTCGGAAAAACTTCCAATCGCTCAAATCCCACTGACTCGTAAAAACGGATGGTTTGATCATATTCAGGATAATGACCTTCATCAACCGTTTTCACCTGCAGGTAGTGGGCATGTTGTCTAGCGTCGGCTTCTAATGCCTCTACCAGCTGATGGCCAATCCCTTGATGATGAAAGTGTTTCTTAATGCCCATACAACTGATTTCGCCGCTTGCCTTGCTGGTTTGGCGATAATCGATAAACCCAATCGCCTGACCTTCATAGCAAGCAACCCATAAAGACAGTTTTGCAGCCTCTTCAACATAAGTGTTAGTTGCATCCGGCAAGCCAAACCATTCGGGCAAATCGGCCAAAACAGCCCGCACAATCGCTTGCTTTAGATCTGGATCTTCTTCGCGAGCGACTGTGATACCTTTATTTGTTGGCATTTATTGTCCTTTCTCCAACTGAAACTAAGTGTTTGACGAAAAAAACCTCTGCTGCGTCAATTTCCGGGTAGGTCAGCTGGCCAAATTGCTCAAAGCCAAGTGCCTTATAAAACGCCGCACCTTGATACGACATGGTATCGAGGTGAACAATCGGACAGCCAAAATCTTTTAAGGCATTTAATAAAGCATCAACGAGAGCCGTGCCAACACCTGCATGTCTGTTCGTTTCGGCGACCCACAGACTTTCAATATAGCCGATTTTATACATGGTGCTGTAACCGAAAATGCCGCCAATACATTGGCCATTTTCTTCCGCTAAAAAAGTAAATGTCACACCCATTTTTTCTTGCAGTAGTGGTTTCATTTTCACATTGTAGGCATGAAGTTTATTCTCAATGGCTTCCATCGCTGGGTCTTCAGCTGCTTCAATCGAAAAAGCCGGTGGTATGTCGTAGCCGATTGGCAGCGATAACGTTTTGACGAAGAAATATTCAATCACACCGGCATAGTCGTAATTAAGTTTGGCAAATTCGTGATAGCCGTTTTCACGATAAAATGCTGGTGCTTGATAATCAAAAGTTTCTAATCGCACCCTTTTGCAACCAGCAGCTTGCAAGCTTTGTTCGACAGTCGCTAACAAGACACGTCCTAACCCCTGTCGCCGCATGGTTTCATCTACCCAAAGCAACTCGATATAACCAATCGCATTGTCATCCGAACTCGCCGCGACACCGCCAACCACTTGGTCACCTTTTTTGATGACGTACGCAAATGACTCGTCGGCACCTGCTCCGTTGAAGGGATGCTGATACCGATTAAATTCGTCTAGTTTTTCTTCTAAAGCCCATCCCTGATCGGCCGTCCCTGCTTTAATTTGCATTCCTTCCTCCAAAATCCCCCAAATGCCATTCCCTGCAGTAATTTTACCAAGTCGCCAAAAAAATCATAAGAAGGTTCGTTTACTTATGGTTACGATTATACAAAAAACAACTGGCGAATTGAACAAATACTATGAGTCATCATTCTCTTTTAAGACATGTGCTTTTTCAGATTCCGAATAATAATTACCCATAAGAGGCAGGCCAACATTGCCGCTGTATATGGCATTGTTGGCCTGTTTGAGGGCTGTGGATGATTGCTCAATGTTTCATTGATCAATCTCTGAAGAGGTCTGAACGTAACCGGCAATATCCTCATGATAAGCCTGCAACAAGCTATGGACGTATTGCTTGGGTGCGGTTGATTGCTTGACCTGTTGCCAAAGAATCGCGGCAACCTTTAGGCGCGGTCGAAATTGCCAAGTCGCCGGATCAGCAAAAAAGTCATGGACGAAACGATTCCATTCATATGTTTTTTCTTCGGCATTTTCCGCGAGAAATTGTTGACGAGCTTTTGAATTGCGAGTTGCCTGATAAACGTCAATTAAATCAGCGACCGTTAATGCTAATTGGGGTTGCGCTTCCGCTTGACGTTTGAGAACGGCCATAGGTTTTGTGAATGCGAACTTGCTGACATGAAAGTACGCAGCAAAAAATTGTCGCGCCTCAGCATTGAAGGAAAATCCAGAGTTGGCGAGGGGCGTCGTTACCGATAATTCCTTAACAGGTTTAGCCAGTCGTTTAACCTTGCTCGTTGGTGTGTCAAGCCGCTGCCCTGCCACCAATGCTTGCAAACGCTGATTTAATACCGCCTTTGTGCCACTAGCAGGTAAACGATGCTGTCGGCAAATTGCCGCCAGCTCTGTTTTGTAATGATAATGTTTGAAAAAGTCTTCATTTAAATCCAACAGTTTACTCCTTATTGTGAGCGCAAGATAGGTTACTATCAGCAAAATTGATGGCTCTGTCTCACTCATTTTGAACATCAATGATCTGTAAAAGTACCGACAAGTTTACTTGAAGCATGAGTCTCGTTCAAGCAGACCTTGTCAATAGTGTCGTTCGGACACAAGAAAGACACAAGCGTCACTGCTTCACCCGCATTAACCATCAGTAACGCTGTGCGGCTTCCCTTCCACCCGCAGAACTTCCTGCACACTTGGCCGTTGTCGCATTCGCTCGTCAAAGGCCTTTAATTTTGGCAAATGATCAAATGAAAAATCAAGCCGGTGCATCCAATTTGTCATGACAAACAGATAAGGATCCGTAATTGAAAAATGCTGCCCCATTAGCCATGGTCCCTGAAACCGTGCTTCAACATAAGCTAGTCGCGGGGCAACTCGCTGCCACACCAACCGTTTGCTATCATCCGTATTAGGTAGCCAATTACCCTTCCGAAAAGGCGAAATAAAGTTTTTGTGGAGTTCTGTGGCAATATAGTTGAGCCACACCCGCTCCTGCCAGTATTCATCTGTGGCATAATTGCTACTATCATTTTGTCGGGCTTGAAAGTCAATGTACTCTAAAATCACAGCACATTCTGTTAAGTATTGTTCTGGCGCTATTTGCAAGGTCGGCACATAAGACTTGGTGTTGATTTGATCGTAATCGCCACCGCACCAAGTTTTTTGATCTAAGTTCACCTTTTCCAACTCAAAATTAAGTCCCGCGTCAGTCAGTAGAATATGCGGCGCCATTGCACTGGTTCCTGAAGCATAAAATAATTTAAGCATGCGGTACATCTCCTTTATTCGATGAATATCGAACAAGCAAGCCAAAAATTACAGGGTCGCTAAAAACCCCGGTAAAAACCGATCAAAAGCTGTCGTATTAATAGATAGATACTTGATTTGTGCTACTTGGCGCGTATTCGTCAAGCCCGCTAACCGCATAGCTCGAAAATGATATGACACTGTCGATTTACTCAAATTTAACTGGGCACTGACTTCTGAGCACGTCAATTCTCGACCAGCATGATAAAGGATACGCAAAATCTCAATTCGATGCGGTTCACCTAGAACTTTAAAAATATTCGCCATTGTTTGATCTGCTTGTTCGATATTCATAGAACAAGCGTAATTCTTTTGATCCTGAATGACAACCCCAGTGCTCTAATCAGCTAGCATCAAGGTAGCATCTCAAAAAACCACCGATCAATTCTAATTTGCGAATTGATCGGTAGTTCAGATGAATCATGCAACTTTAATAAAACGATGGTTTGTCCCACTCAGTCCCCGGTTCAACAACGCCAATATTTGCGTATTGGTATAAGCTAGGGTGTCTCACGATGGCAGTCACTAACTTCGCCACTGCTTGACGTGTTACCTGAGTTCCGCGCAATGGCTGGCCTTCTGGCACGATTTGATACTTTTCGTTGCCGTTTTCGTCGTATAACCATGTCATGCGAAGATAAGTGGTATTCAAGCCGCTGTCTAAAATCACCTTTGCGGCCTGTTTGTATGGTGTGTAATCTCCCATCATCCGCGCATTCCAGTTGCCAAACTTGCCGGCAACTTCATCGTCAATCCCAAGGCCGCCTGCGACAATCAACCGTTGGACACCGGTATGCTTCATCGCTGTGACAACATTTTGATTACCGACGAGACTGGAACTTGCCAGAAAAACGATGTCTTGATTCGGCATAACCTGTTCAATATCGGCTTCTTGATTCCAGTCGCCGTCAACCAACGTCACACGTGACTCACCTGCATATTGCCCCAACCGTTGCGGTGCTTGGCGGGCAAATAGCGTTAGGTTCACAGTTTTATCTGCCAACAAATCTGGAATTAAAAAGCGTGAAATCTGACTGGCAGCACCAAGTATGAGGACGTTTATCATTCGCCATACACTTCTTTCGCCAGATTAAACGCAGACCACGCCTTTGGCCAGCCGGCGTAAAAAGCGAGATGAGTGATTTCAGCAACGACTTCCTCTTTCGTCAGGCCGTGTTCTTTTCCTAATTGTAAATGGGCTTTGAGTTGTGGAAAATCGCCACTGGTCATAAGGCAAGCAATCGTGATCATGCTGCGATCATGAGCAGACAGTTCATCCTCTTTTGCCCAAACTTCTCCAAACAAAATATCGTCATTCAATGCGGCAAACTGTGGGGCAAATTTTCCCAACTGTTTGCGTCCTGCTGTTTGTTTTGCCATCTTATTGTGCCTCCGTTAGCTGCGCATAAGCTTGATCCGAAACAGGTTCCAACCATTCACTAGTACCTTTGGTGATCGCCACATGACTAAACCAGCTGTCTTTGGTTGCGCCGTGCCAGTGCTTCACGCCTTCATGAATCGTGACCACATCACCGGGATGCAGCAATTGTGCTGGCTTACCGGCTTCCTGGTACCAGCCCTCACCGCTTGTGACCAGTAAAATCTGAAAACCATGGTGATGAATATGCCAATTGTTCCGGCAACCAGGTTCGAATGTCACGTTGGCAACAGTCACATCGATCTCATCTGCCGCGGCGACCAAACCATTCAGATAACTGTTGCCCGTAAAATACTGTTGGTAAGCGGTATTAGCTTCACCTAAGCCGAAAAGTCCGGCGTTTTGATTCTTGTCATTCATGACGAATGCCTTCTTTCAATGTTTAAGGTTATTATCGGTCCGATGACTTAAAATGTATAATGCTTATATAGCATATAGTATTATGAGATTTTCTTATGTATCGGAGGCCTTTTCATGGAATTACGAACATTGCGCTATCTCGTGGCGATTGCCGACGCTGGCACGATTACGGCGGCTGCCAATGCCATCCATATTTCACAACCTGCTTTGTCGCGGCAAATGCAGGAATTAGAAACAGAACTCGGTACAAAGCTGTTTAACCGAAAAAGTCGGGCGATCAGCTTAACCGCTAATGGGACGTATTTGGTGAATCGCGCCAGACAAATTCTCACGTTGACAGACGCTGCGGTTGCAGACATTGTCGATGACCATGCCGTCAGTGGTACGCTGGCAATTGGTCTTGGCGAGTCACGGCTTAATCAGATTGTGTTAAAGGCAGCGCAACAATTGATCGACGCTTATCCTGATGTGACACTACAGCTGTACAGCGGCAATGCCGATGATATTAAGGAGCGGTTAGATCATGGTTTACTTGATTTTGGGGTCGTGATTGATCCGGCTGACACTTATAAATATGCCTATCGCCGGATTCCAGGTGAAAATCGCTGGGGACTGCTCATCCCCATTTCTGATCCGCTAGCGGCGCAAACCGCTATTTCACCAGAAACGATTCGGGGTCAAGCGTTGATCGTGTCGGAGCGCGAACCTGTTGTCAAAATGCTCACTGATTGGGCCGGCCACGCTTTTAACCCTAATCAAGTCGTGGCTCGCTACAACTTGATTTACAATGCTGGTCTGCTTGCTCAACTCGGTTCCGGGTATATTGTCGGTCTCAGCCATTTAATCGGCCATGATGAAATGCAGCTAAAATTCATTCCCTTTTCTCCGACACTAACCTCCAAGATGGCCTTAATCTGGACGAAAAACGTCCCAATGTCTGGCGCTGCTCAGAAATTTTTGGAAATTTTCAACCAATTAATCGAGACTGTTTAGCAAGCAACTAAAAAAAGATCCGCACAAGGCCAACTAGCCAAAATGCGGATCGTTTTTAAATCTTAAAAGGTCAGTTACAGTTCCTTGTTTCGCAACATTAACGCTGACGAGCCAATCATCACAACCAATAGCACTAAACTGACAGCGATGTACGGTGGCAATGCACTAACCTTCATGCCACCGACGCCGATATTTTGGGCGACGCCGAAGAAGTCGATATATTTAATCCAGTCCCACTCACCGAGTACATGGAGCACACTAACAATGAGGGGAAAGACCACCACCACAATCGCCGGTATCATAATCGACCCAGTTAATACCAGCAGGAACACGCCAATGCTGAAGATCACACTCACAAAGAAGGTCGCAGCCACGAAACTCAGACTAAAGGTTCCAAACAATGTTCCCAAGCTCCCGCCTAATGGGCGTCCAGCAACAAGTCCGGCCATCAGTACGGTTAGGAAATTGACAGCGAATAGTAGCAGTAAGTCCAGTAACATCACCAAATACTTGGCTAGGACAAACGCTAACCGCGAGATACCCGAGATTAAGGTGTTTTTGTAAACCTTTTGACTGAACTCATACCCGAAAACAATGACAAAAACGCCGATAAAAACGTAAAGTAGCATCGTTTCACCCATATTCGCCACTTTAATGCCAGTTAAAACTGACCACGATTTACCCCCAACTTGGGCAAATTGACCACTGTCGCCACGCACTGTCACGCCGCCAACACTCTGTCCCAAGGTTGTCGTGGCCGCATAGATAATCGTCAGCACAAGCATGATGTACATGCCCGTTGTATGGATTTGGCGATAGAAGTCGGCCCGAATTTGATTAATCATGCTTGCCCCTCCTGCTTCTCTGTTTGCCCCAGTAACTGCATGTAAAATTGTTCCAGTGATCCAGCTTGATGACTGATATCCTGAACACCCACGCCACTGGTCACAAGCAATTGGTTCACCCCCGCTGCATTAACTTCCGGTTGTCTCAACAAAAGATGATGATCGTCAATGATGTCAAAATCTTGATACCCATGTTGATCCAAAACCTGTGCTGCCAGTGCCGTATCATCAACGGTAGCCGCTAAGCCTGATTGATTGGCTTTATCCAGCTCAGCCTTGGTCAGTTGTTTGATCATCCGTCCATGATGAATAATGCCAAATCGGGTGGACACTTGATACAACTCACTTAAAATATGGCTGGAGATTAGAATGGTTGTCTGCTGCTCCTCGTTCAAGCGTTTCAATAATTGGCGAAATTCCATAATACCCGAAGGATCAAGGCCGTTAATCGGTTCATCAAGAATCAGAAAATCCGGACGCGGTAAAATCGCTAACGCCAAACCTAGTCGTTGTTTCTGTCCTAAAGAAAGATGTTTGACTTTGGTGGTTTGCTTCGCTTTGAGTCCCACAAAATCAATGGCTTCCGTGATGGCCTGTTTATCTTGAATGCCATGTTGAATTGCGCACAACCGCAAATTTTGGTAAACGGTCAACTTCTCAAACGCTGCTGGGCTTTCAATCACAGCTCCAATTCGACTAAGTGCATGTTGATAGTGACCAGCTTGCTCACCTAGTAATGTGACGGTTCCGTGCTGCATCGGTGACAAGCCGGTAATCAACCGCATTAAAGTAGTCTTACCCGCCCCGTTTTCGCCAATTAAGCCATAAATATCCCCTTTTTCAACTGTGAAACTGACCTGATCTAATGCCTGAAAACGCCCAAACTGTTTGCTAACATGTTCAATCGTTAACACTGATTGTTTCATAGCAATCTCCCTCCACCATTTTGTCACCACTTTTTGCTTACAAAATCAGCTTAACGGGCCTTTCTTAACTGGCTATATAATGAATCCTTAATTAAACCTAAATTGTGAAAAACTGATCTTATAGCTTACACTATTAGGAGAGAGCGTGAGCTGACCCGGTTAGAAACCGGAGTGTAAGCGGCCTCAAGTGTGATGGCCGTACTTTGGCCATTGCGCTTGAGGTCCTTACACGCAGGTTTCTGGGTCAGCGAACGCGTTTAGGAGAAAGCGTGAACCAGCCTGGGTAGAAACCGGAGCATAAGTGGCCTCAAGTGCGATGGTCGCACTTTGACCATCGTACTTGAGGTTCTTATGTGCAGGTTTCTGCGGCTGCGAACGCGTTTAAGAGAGCGTGAACCAGCCCGGTTAGAAACCGGAGCATAAGCGGCCTCAAGTGCGATGGTCGCACTTTGACCATTGTACTTGAGGTCCTTATGTGCAGGTTTCTGCGGCTGCGAACGCGTTTAGGAGGTGTGACAGCATGGGCAAAATCTTAATTGTCGAAGATCATCAAGATATTCAAGCCTTGTTAAGAGATGTATTATCACCCTACTACGCTGTGATCCAAGCTTATGACGGCACCAGTGCCTTAGCACAATTTCATCAGGAAGCACCTGACTTGATTATTCTTGACTTAATGCTGCCAAACGTCACCGGTGAAAGTGTTTTGACGACCATTCGCAAAACGTCTAGCGTGCCAGTTTTGGTCCTTACCGCCATTCAAGACAAGCAAAAAACTGTCGCGCTTCTGCAACAAGGCGCCAATGATTATTTAACCAAACCGTTTGACATTGACGAGTTATTGGCTCGGATTCAGGTGCAGTTGCGTCAAACGTTGCCTGCACCATCGGCTAAAGCACAAGATCACTTACAGGTTGGTGAAATCACGCTGAATCTCAAACGTCATGCGGTTACTGTCAACAATCAACCGCTGACCCTGCCGAAAAAAGAGTATGCGATGCTGGCGTTGATGATGCGCGATCCCCATCAAGTTTTCGACAAACAACAATTATATGAGCAGGTGTGGGGCGAGCCGTTCATGAACGCAGATAATACGCTGAACGTGCACATTAGCAATTTACGCACCAAAATCAATGATCTGGCAAAAGATCCGAAGTATATTGTATCAATCTGGGGCATCGGCGTTCGGTTGATATAGCTAGTTAGCTACGGATCATTTTTAAGGATAACTGCTAGCAATCGAAAATTGTTTTTCAAAGGAGAAAGCTATGCTTGGTATCATCATCGGACTCAGCGTCATTTGTCTTGTATTGGCAATCATTCTTTTGTTGATCATCATCGATATCCGCCGTATCAATCGCGAACTCACCTATATTAATCACATCGAGACTAACGCTGGGGTGACAACCAATACCAATTTTCCTTTGGTTCGTAAACTCGCAGCTGGGATTAATGACAATCTGAATGCCACCCGCCAGTTGCGGCTTGAGCAAATTGCGCAAGAAAAAAAGATTCATCAGATGTTGCTGAATTTGACGCATGATATAAAAACCCCGCTGACCGTCGCTACTGGCTACATTCAACTTCTAAATCGCGATCCGCACGCCGACGCCAAACAATCGCTGGCCCGCGTGGCACACAATTTGCGATCTGTTAATTACTACTTACATTACCTGATGGACTTCAATCTCATTCAGGAGAAATCCACGGCGTTAAAGCTAAAACCCATCAACTTATCAAAATTACTGGAAACCGAATTATTTGATTATTTTGACCAATTGACGGCCAATGGTATGGAGGTAACCCCAAAAATCGCACCCAATCTTGTTTTAACAACCGATGAGACGATGATGCGCCGAGTTTTCCAAAATCTTATTGGTAACTGGCTAAAATATGCCAAGAATCAGGCTAGTGTCACGCTCGTTCGCCAAGATGAGCAGCACTTGACCATCACCTTCACCAACAACACCGACAAACCGCTTGCGAATGCTGACCAGCTCGTTGACAGGTTCTACACAACCGATTCAGCTCGGACAACCCAAAGCGTCGGCTTGGGTCTGAGCATCGTGCAATCACTCACCACCACGCTTGGCGGGAAAATGACGCTGCAAGCAGACAGGCAACAATTTGCTGTCACGCTCACCTTTCGCGACCACAACGTCTAAGATCACGCCTTTGCCCAGTCCATTCGTGAACTGGGTTTTTAAGCTGTCATTCAAAAAGCATCAGTTCATACAAAACACTTGCTTTTTGTAAGGAGATTGCTATTCTAGTAACAGCTTACAAATTGGAGGGGCATGATTTGAAAACACAACAAAAATGGCTTGTGGTTGCTGCTGCAGCACTCACTTTTGTACTGACTGCATGCGGTACCCAATCGAGCAAGGACAGTTCTAGTTCCAGCAAGCAACAGGTCTGGCACCGAATGGAAGCCGATGTGTTGCAAACGCTTGATCCAAGTAAAGCATCTGAAGGTGTCTCTGGACAGGCTATCATTGATACCATGAACGGGTTATATAAATACTACGGTCACGACCTGCAACCAGCCATGGCGACCAAAATCGTGAAGCCGACAAATAATGGCCTCACCTACACCTTTACGTTACGCGATGCCAAGTGGAGTGACGGCACCCCGGTCACAGCCCAAGATTTCGTTTTTGCTTGGCAGCGAACCGTTGATCCAGCTACCAAGTCCACTCAGGCCAACATGTACTCTGGCATCAAGAATGCGGACGACATTCGTGCAGGCAAAAAGCCGGCAACAGATCTGGGCATCAAGGCTATTAATGATAAAACTTTAGAAGTCACGCTTGAACACCCGATTCCTTACTTCAATAGCTTGTTAAATAACGTTGCGTTTTTCCCGCAACCTGCTAAGAAGGTTAAGGCATGGGGCGCCAAGTACGGTACCAAGTCGCAATATACTTTGTCGAACGGCGCTTTTAAATCCAAAGGCTGGACCGGCACTGGCGATAAATGGACAGAAGTTAAAAATACCAACTATTGGAACAAAAAGAATGTTCATTTGACGCAAATTGACGTTCAGGTAGTTAAGGATACCAATACGGCACTTGATCTATATCGCACTGGTAAACTTGACGATGCCAATTTAACCGGCCAGCTCGCTGCCCAACAAAAGGGCAAGACTGGTTATGTTGCCACTAAACGGGCCCGGACTTACTTCCTTGAATTAAATGAAAACAAAGTCCCGGCATTCAAGAATACCAAGATTCGCCAGGCCATCTCCATGGCGATCAATCGCGACTCTTTTGTTAAAAATGTGTTAGCCGACGGTTCTATTGTTGCCCGTGGCATTACCCCGGCTGATCTCAGCCAGTTGCCAGACAGCAGCACCGATTATGCAACAGCGGTCGCCAAGAACACGAAGACCATCACAACTTACAATAAGAAGAAAGCTCAAACATTGTGGGCAGAAGGCCTGAAAGAAGTTGGCACCAAAACAGTTGATGTTGAGCTGCTAGGTGATGATGTTGATGCAGTCAAGGCAACTCAAGAATATCTTCAAGGTGCTTTGCAAGAAAATTTGCCAGGCCTCAAAATCAGTATCGCCAGTGTGCCAGCTAAGAACCGTCAGCAGCGCGCTGCCACCCACGATTTTGACATGGTCCTCAGTACTTGGGGGGCGGATTATCCAGATCCCAACACCTATCTCGATTTGTTCACGAGTAACAGTGAATACAACCATGGCCAGTGGCAAAATGCTGACTATGATAAGCTCATGGCTAAGAGTAACGGTGCGGATGCTAACAACCCGACTGCCCGCTTCAAGGACATGACTGAAGCTGAACAGTTGCTGGTCAATCAAGCCGGTGCCATCCCGCTGTATCAACTCGTTGCAGCACGCATGGTTAATCCGAAGATCCATGATCTGAAGACGAGCCCGGGCAACAGTTTCAACTTTGTTTACGCCTATCTGAAATAAGCGCTTCTTGGCGTTATGTAGCAAAACAGGCTTTCCTATAATGCGCGACTGACAAATAAAAGCGAACAACCTTCCCAACATTTTTGGGAAAATTGTTCGCTTTTTATTTCGTCTAAACAAATCACTGCGACTTAAAGACGTCAGTGCCAAGGCGGATCAATCATAGGTCAGATGGGACTCGGCCGAATTAATAAGCATTATCAGCATCAATCACTGGCGGCTCAATCGGTACCATTGTCCGCTGATGTTGACGATACGTGGCGATTTCTTTTACCCCGTGACGTTTAAGCATCGCTAGCGCATCAGCAAAGTTTGCCTCGTATTGCGGTCCTTCATGCGCATCACTGCCGATGGTAAACAAGTGACCACCCGCTGCCTGATACCAAGCAATCGCCTGATCATACAATGGTGCATTGCCCCAGCGATACATTGACTTCGTATTCAACTCCAACGCCAAGTCATTTTCGACGGCAATGGTAAAAATTTGATCCAACAACGGCTTGCCCCAAGCTTCTAGCTGGTCCGGTGTGATGTCAAATCGGCGCAAGGCATAGTCAAAGTGTGCCAAGACGTCGGCATCATGAAATCGTTTGAGGCCAGCGAGCATCCGTTCAAAGTAATCTTCAAGCTGCTGTTTAGCTGGCATGGTGATCAATTGCTCATCCAGATAATCGTAATGACCATCATGATGAAAACTCAAAAGTGTCAAATCAAAGTCATGGTTGTCCAAGTACTGTCGGAATCGAGCATCGGCAGGAGCAAAATAGCCGGCTTCGATTCCAAGCAAGAATTCGTTCGGAAATTTTTCGGCCAGAGCCGCCTGCGTTGCCTTCATCCTAGCATAATCAGGCAGATTATCCCGGCCGCCATCATCAGGATTATCAAACTCTAAATGTTCTGTTGTCACGACAGGCGCCTTTGTCTGCGTTAAGTAATCACGGAGTTGGGCTTCGGAATCAAATGAATACAAGGTATGCATGTGCTGATCATAAATTGTCACGAATGAGTTCCTCCTTCTAGTGGGGTCAGTGTCCTTTACCCTACTGACAACCAATGCTAGTTAGGGTTTCGAACCATGACTTCTTATACCATAAGCATATCATAGACTGAACTTGCAATCGAAAACAGATGGCATCGCGTGAATCGACCGAGTTGCTGTGTTTGTGAACATGTTTTATGAAACAAATCAAAAACGACCTGTGTTATCCCCTAAAAATGAGGATGACACAGGTCGTTGTTTCTAACAATTTAACTGGAAATCATGCAAACTTAGAAATCGGCCCATCTGCATGTTGCGCTTGCAACGCATCAAATGCTTGCGGAGATAATTTGCCGAGATCAACAAGCTTGGTTTCAATTTGATCCAACACACTGGCACGGTCAGCTGCTGAGTGCATAAAGTCATAACGATCACGATCAATTGTAATCATAGACGAGCGCGTATAACCCTTTGCCCAATCACGATAAGCTGTGTTGACACGCCGATAGTAATCGACCAACTCCGGCTTTTCGCGAATATCTTCCATATCGCGACCACGACTTTGAATTTCGTCAATTTCGTGATCTGGATCAATTTTCAGATAAACTGCTAGATCAGGAAAACCGTTCCAAGGACTGCCATTGACATTACTTTGCATCTCTTGAGACAGTGTCACATAAACGTTGAAATCAACATCATCAATTTCACCGTGTTTATGCAACTGCGAGGCCATCACGAAGTCTGATTCAAGCGAAGAATCCATGATCGCGTTTTCTTGGGTCACAGCCTTCTTCAATTGCTGGTAACGGAACGTGAGAAAGGCAATCTGCAACATCGCGCCGGTTCGCTTACGACTCTCAACGCCTGCACCATAAAATTTTTGCAACATATTGGCGATCATGCCATTACCTTCAACATCTTCATAATATGCCGGTGCCTGCATATCTTCTGACAAAACTTTTGTCAGCGACGTTTTTCCTGCACCAATACTGCCTAAAATGTAGATCACAGATCTCGCTCCTCAATTATGTTTATTATGTTGCGCCAACAACAAACATTACCACAAACACAGCTAAAGCACCACTTAGATCGTTTTTAGACCCAGCTGCTTGCGGCCCCGATTGAACCATGGACTAACCGTGAAGGCCAAAATATCATTAATGACGTAAATGCTGGCATTAATCGCCATCGCTAAACTGGCATCCCCTTGCGCAAAAGTAATGGCCCATAAAACGAGCTGAGCCACGCCACTGAACAACCACCAGAAGTATTGATTGTTGTATCGCAGGAAGCAAACAATCCCACCAGTCAATGAAATCGCAAAAGCCATACCATCAAAAATTGGCCGCGGATCATTGGTAAACTGGCCGATCAAATAGGCGCTCACCGCCCACACAATCAACGTAAAGCCAATTGACAGCATCCACTTCTGGGCATTGAATGTCTTCAAGTTGTTCTTAGTATCATCATTCCAAGTCCGAACGCTAATCAAAACTGGCAAATCAAGTGTCACCACATAGGCTAGCTGTTCAAACATTGATAGATAATTGCGGGCGATAAAGCCGACATAGATAAAACATGCGGCACTCAAAAGACCTAACCACCCATTGACTGCTTTAGTGGCATTAATGGCCAAGACGCAAAGCACACCCAAAGTTGTCCCAATAAAAGTAATGATAGTCACGGGCGTTATCTTAGCATCTACAAGGGTCATCAACTGACACCCAAAAGCAAACCAGAACAAATAATAGTTCTGCTGCGGCCACCCCTTCAACTGATGCATCAACCAACTAAAATAATTCCCAGATGTTTGCACAAACAAGACTCCCTTAAGCTTTCGTTTTCGTTGCACTGACAACGACTATGCTCTATTATGCAACAAATTTTTTTAAATGTAAGTCTTGAATATACAATATATTGGTGTTAGCGAGTGTGCTCACCACTACATGTGCCATTTTAGGTGAACCGCTTACACAACGCTAATCACAGCAAAAATAGCATGGGATCAGCAGAAATGATGCTTTTGGGGCATTAGCAAAGTCGCTTCTTAGAAAATCTAACGTGCCCAAAATGGCAGTCATACACCAGTTACATTGCGTGAAGCCCGATATAAACGATCAAGCAACTTCTGATCGTGTAATTCGGGCCGCTGATTCCAAGCCCATAATGCTGGGTAACCTCGCAAACCACGCCATGCATGTGGTGCATAAATCACGCCGCCTTGCGCATTGGGGTCGGTTGCCGCATACAGTGCTGGCAATGCCGCCTGATCTGGCGACTGCCGGAGAAACGGCAGCAGGCGAAAACTCAACGCACCCATTCGCATCAACCACGCAGTTTTCCTTGAGCTGATTGTTTTCAAACTCGTTGCGGCTAATCCCGGACTTGAGCCAGTCACGGTCACCGACTGTCCTGCCTCTGTCAATAGCTGATTGAGCTTAACCACCATCATCGCTTGCGCCAGCTTGGTAGTCGTATAAATCGTCCAAGGGTGATAGTCATGTCCATCAAACTGATTAAAGGTCAAACGTGGTCGACCCATGGCGATTGAGGCAACGTTAACCACACGGGCATGATCTGATCGCAATAGTAGCGGCATCAGTTCGCTTGTTAAGATAAATCCGGCAAAATAATTCACTGCCCACATCAGCTCGAGACCGTCACGGGTCAAGGTACGTTTAGCGGGCATCATCACACCGGCATTATTGATTAAAATATCCAGCTTAGGAAGCATCCTCAGCAGGCGATTGGCTAAGTGTTTAGTGGCTGCTTGATCCGCCAGATCAGCGCCCATAAACGTGACATTTTGTTGACCGGTTTGCGCCCTTAACTTGGCTGCAGCAGTGACGCCTTTTGATGCCTGTTTGCCAACGATGATCACCGTCGCCCCGTGCCGCAACAAAGCAGCACTCATTGCAAACCCAACTCCGCTGGTACCACCTGTTACCACCGCATAGCTGCCGTGAAGATCAGGCATATTCTTTTGCGTCCAATGTCGTATCGGTTCCCGCATAGGCCACTACCTCCGTTTCAACAACAACTGCCATTTGACTGCAAGAATTTATGCCTTTTTACGCCGTTTCAACATCACCCGCAGGTTGCCTTGTGCACGCTGAAATTGAAGAAACTGGCGGCGCGTCCGTTCAACCATCTGATAGCGCTTCGGATTCTTTTTATAAAAGTCTTGATGATAGTTCTCGGCTGGCCAAAAAGTCGCAACAGGTTCAATTGCAGTGATGATTGGCCGCAAATAACGCCCAGAAGCAGCCAATTCAGCCTTAGCCGCTTCTGCTATCTGGCGTCGCGTATCGTCTTTGGCAAAAATCACAGGACGATATTGACTGCCGCGATCTTGAAATTGCCCCAGTGCATCAGTCGGATCAGTTAACTGAAAATAAAGCGCCACTAATGCTGCGTAGCTCATTTTGCGGGTATCAAAAATAATTTCAACGGCTTCAACATGCCCGGTATAGCCGCCGATCACTTGTTCATAAGTGGGATGTGCGCTATGCCCGCCAGTGTACCCCGAAGTGACTGCGGTGATACCAGGCAAATCGATGAATGGTTCAACCATACACCAGAAACAACCGCCAGCAAAAATAGCCCGCTCCTGAAACGGCATGTCGCGATCAAAATGGGCACTCAAATCTGTCTGCACAGCCCCTGCTGGATCACCGGTCTCTGCTCGATAAAAGTCAGCCACATCCGGGGTCAGGTTATCACGCATCGCCAATGGCCGCAAAGATGATTCAAGTTGCGCCCAGCCTTCCGCCACTGGTCGCCCGGCCTCTACCAAATGTTTGGCCTGACGCAATTGTTCGCGCTCAAATGCACGCGTTCCCGGTGCAAGCATCAAGTTAGTCACCTTAGCTAAAAATACGTCTCGCTCCATGTCACCATCTCCTTTTAAATGTGCTTATCAACTTAACGACGATGAATAAGCTTGCCTATTTTTACTAAGTTATCACGGTCACAAAAACTGTGATGGCCCATATCTTAAGGACAAGTATACGCGCGAATAGTGAATTTCGATAGCGCACAATCTTTTTACTCTGATGAACCTAACCGAGCCACCTAACAAATAGACAACTGTGCACCTAAAAAAGCATCCATAGCCGTCTTGCCTACAGATGCTTTCCCAATATTTTTACGATAATTCTTCTTTTAATCCCTGATCACGAAACTCAGTGTTGTCCATCCAGTTAACCTTAAATCGCCCGTTGTCATAGGTAACCTTGCTAACACTGGCATTCGTGAGTTCGGTCCGATTTGGCAAATCGCCACCATGCGCTCGCAACCACAGGAGACTGGCCGTGCCATGGCTGACGACCAACACATTGGTCTCATTCGCAGCTTCTGCGGCTGTCACAATTCGGCGCATGGCAAAATCATACCGAGAAACCACTTGTTGCGTATTCTCAGCTTGATTAGTTGCATCAGCTGCGTGTATCCCATCAGGAATCGCTTCCAGCGGCATTTTACCGCTGCGCACAAGAATGTGATAATCCGGAACACCAAAAACCTCCTGTGAAACATCTTTTAACGATCGTCCTTCAAAAACGCCATCATTTTCTTCACGCAGTCCTTTGTCGGTTTCAATTGCCAGCTTTACCTGCATGCCCAGTAAAATTTGCTGCGCAGTTTCCTGTGCTCGAAGCAGATCACTGGCAACGACTCGGTCGATCATCAAACCACTTGCCCGCAACCCGCGGCCCAAAGCCAATGCCTGTTTACGGCCACGCGCATTGAGTCGCGAATTGGTGATACCTTGAATTAACTGGCTAACATTACCGGCTGTTTCCCCATGACGAACAATATAGAAATGAATCACGAGCTCCTCCTGTGTTTCCGTTTAAACTGCAACTGACGCTAACACCCAGCTTGGGGCATCTCCACAAATATCACGCCCTGAAATAGCCAAGACTGACAATGATTATTTACCGAAAATTTCCTCTTTCAAACGCAATCCGGTTGGTGTCGTTGCTAAGCCGCCTTCGCCTGTTTCCCGTAAGGTCGCTGGTAATTGCATCCCGACACGATTCACAGCCTCAATCACTTCATCAGCCGGAATAACACTGATGCAACCAGCCAACGCCATGTCAGCAGAAATCATCGCCTGACTGGCGCCCAGCGCGTTGCGTTTTACACACGGCACCTCAACTAACCCAGCGACTGGATCACAGACTAACCCGAGCATGTTCTGTAAGGTAATGGCAACTGCAGTCGCTGCTTGCTCCACCGTACCGCCATTAGCCGTTACCAACGCAGCTGCCGCCATTGCACTCGCAGAACCGACTTCCTCTTGACAACCACCTTCTGCACCTGCAATTCCCGCATTATTGGCAATCACTAGGCCAAACGCACCAGCGGTAAAAAGAAAATCCAACTGTTGATCATGACTTAGATGCAACCGATCACGCATAGCAAGCAGAACACCAGCTAAAACGCCAGCTGATCCTGCAGTAGGTGTGGCACAAATCAAGCCCATTTTGGCATTAACCTCGTTAACAGCAACCGCATTGCGAACAGCCTCCATGATCGGCTTGCCGCTCATGAACTGACCACTGGTGACATAAGCGTCTAATTTCTTCGCCTCGCCGCCAGTCAAACCGGTAACACTTTTGACGCCAGCGATGCCCTCTTTGACGGATCGTTCCATCACTTCCAGATTGCGGCTCATAAGATGCCGAACTTGTGCCTCCGTCCGTGTCGAGTTTTCAACCTCGGTATGCACCATTAACGCAGCAACAGATGGAAATGCGTGACTTTGTTCAATCAATTCTTTGACGGTATAAAACATAGGCGACTCCTTTATCAAAACATCAGGGACAACAATTAAAAACGACTGTCATTCGAAGTAAGTGACATTCACCATATGCGGCAATTGTTTCAACTTAGCCAAAATATCATCTTGATAGTCGTCTGTTTCAATAATCATGATCGCCTGCTCGCCTTTTGATTCGCGAGTCACAGTCATGGTACCGATGTTAATACCAGCATCGGAAAAGATTTTCGTCACCTGCGCGATCATCCCGGGAACGTCTTCATGAATTGTAATATAAGTTGGCTGCCCCATACTCAGAGAAATCTTAAAGCCATTGATTTCAGTAATCTGAATATTACCGCCGCCAATCGATACCCCAGTCACGGCTAGCCGGTGGTCGCCTTTTTGCAGCACGATATGCGCTGTGTTTGGATGATCAACTTTGTCGCTTTTCGGTACAAAGCTAACCTTAATGCCTTGATCATAGGCAAGCTTCATTGATTCAGGTAGATGCGGATCATCCGGCGCCATGCCTAATAATCCTGCGACCAAAGCCACATCTGTCCCGTGGCCGCGGTAAGTCTTGGCAAACGATTCATACAAGTAAATCGTGATCGTTTCTGGTGCTTCACCAAAAATATCGCGAACCACTTTTCCAATTCGGGCGGCACCTGCTGTATGGGAACTACTTGGGCCGACCATCACTGGACCGATAATATCAAACACACTATGAAATCGTACATCTGGCATGGCTTTTCTCCTTTAACATGATGCAGTTTGCTAGCTAATCCAAGTGGTGAACTAGGCAAAATAGGCGTTCGCCAAAACTTTACCAACACGCGCAGGCGAGCAACACCACAGTGTGATTCTACCACCCTAAACATGGCGGCGGACAGGTTTCGCTGAATTCTCGCGGCATTCTCATACAAAGCATTCAAAATGATCCATTTGCAGGCGATCACCCCGACATTAGACGTTTTGAACCAACTGATCAAACATTGGTTTAAGGGCGACAACCCGCTGTTGTATGTCCTGCCAAAGCCGCACGGGATCTGCCCAAATCGGATCATCTGCCAAATAAACTTTTCCTAGAAGGAACTCCGCCTTTTTAATCGTCTGAAATCGAGCCCTAACTGTCGCTAAATTGGCTGAAGTCAGTGGTAACATCGCCTTATCTGTATGCTCCCCTGCCACTTGCCATTTTCCCGGTAAGGTTGTTGCCATCGCGGTGATCCCCGTCAATACCCGCGATGCCGGCTTACTTTCACGTAAAACTGACAGCCACAAGAAGAGCCGATCATCCCAAAAGCCCAGCGCCAGATGCGGCACCATTTTGTAACCGCGTGAACTGGTTGAAAACGCGACCCAGGTATTCGGCGGCGGATTGCGATAGCGACGTTGATGCTTCGCAATGTGCGAATAGATCGCCTGCTGATCTGTTTGCAGCAGCGGCACAATCACCGTGGCGGCCTCAGCAAACTTGGGATCCAATTGTTCGCGAATCAAATGCATTCGTGTCGCCAGCGTTGTCGCCTTAAAAACGGCGAAATCTTCAAGTGTAAACAGAACCACAACCTCTTTTCCAAGATAAGAACATGTTACAATGAGGGCATATGAATGCGTTTAAAAGGAGGCACCATTAATGTCAGACGATAATATGCAGGAACATCTGAACAGTGCGATTTACGGTCCCCCGCAGACCAAACCCGATGAACGTCGAGCCTATATGGGCTCTTTGCGAGAACGTGTTGCTCTACAGGTCACCAATCAAGCATTGGCCGACCCCAAACGACAAGCGCAAGTGCAGCCTTTACTCAAAGACTTTCACGCTCATGGTTATAAAGCGTTGCTAAACGGGAAACTCGATAATGCCATCACAGGCCCCTATATGAAAATGCTCACGGATGCGAATGTGCCATTCACGCTGGTGGCTAATGAAACCGCGCAAACAGCCGACAAGGCCGCTGGATTGCTGATTGTTGCCGACACGGCGATTAATCAATCGAATGTTGATCTGCCACCACTTGAGCAAGATTCTGAAAAGCCGAAAAAACGTGGCTTTGATTTTTTTAAAAAGTTATAACCAACATCTGCCGAACATGACGGCAGATGTTTTATTTTTCGCTAAACAGATACGTGAGTAAAGCAGGTGCAATTGAATGCGCCGCGCCCATATCTGGTTGTTGTGGCAACGTTAAGTCGGGAATCGGATCGACACTGATGATGATAGCTTGGCCTTCATGCTCAGCAGCATAGGCGTCATAAAGATTATCAATCACGATATCAACGGCGGCAATCGGCAATTCAAGCGCATCAGCAGCGGCAACCGCAAGTTGGTTGTAGCTTGGATCGATTTCGGTTGTAACATCATAAATATCGCCACCTGTTTGCGGGTGCGCCGCAGAAGCAAGGAAAATCTGCTGACCGCGCCGCAAGACAGTATTCATCGTAACCGATTGTAACTTCAACTGCCGATTTGCTGTTTCGTCAAGTTTGAGCTGCCGTGCATTCGGCCGCTTACCATTTTTCAACGCAATCAATTCTTTGATTGATTTACGACCATCGCCAACCACATTGGCAGCGGCATTTTCCAACACACTTACCACACGGCGACCTATAACAGTAAAATGATACGTTGTTCCCCGCCCCATCATCTCGACCAATACGCCGTGATCTTGGTTAGCAGCGTGAAAGGCTTGGGCGAATTGTTTGGCAGTTGGCGGCACCGCAAATTGCTCAACAGCAAGCCCATGACTACGCTGTTCAGGTTTCACGACGATACTTTTACGGGCAAAGCTTTGCTCAAAAGCAGCTTTAGCTTCAGGCCAACGTGTGAACTTGGCCCCTCTGGCAACAGGTAACCCAGCCGCCGCTAACATCTTTTTGGCGGCATGGCGATGTTCTGCTACCACCATGGCACTAGCAGGTGTGCGACTAGTCAACGCACCGTCAATCAACACATGGCGCTGAGTATCACTGGCAATCTGCAGAATGTTCTGTTCCCGATCCAGCAAGGTCCACTGATACCCGCCATCAATCACTGCCTGAAGCAAGGCTTGACTGTTGCCTGACAAGTTGCTGAAGCCCGGCAAATCTTCTTCCATTGACAAATCTGCGTGGGCTTGCGTTGCTAACGGTGTTTGAGCTGCTGAAATATCATGATAAGCCGCCGCCACCTGACCCGCAATTGTCGTTTCTGGCTTCAGGACTCGGCTTTGCATCAACTCAAAAGCTTGTTTGCGTTGCGGTGTGAGGCCGACCTGATTCAGCCAGACCGCCATGGCATCAATCGGTGCTGTCAAACTCGCGACCGGTGCCGTGGGATCGCCAGCAGCAATCTTCTGTGCTTCTGCCAAACTATGCCGACGCACCTCAGCCGCCGCGGGCAATGGAATCGCTGGTTGACTCAAAGCAAACCAGCAACTGTCGATTAAAAAGTTCAACATTTGTTCCGTAACACCGCTCGCCGCATAAGGATCAAGTTCCACTGCAACATCCAAAGCCAATGTTCGCGCTAAGTGATCAGGGTCACTGACCTTTTGAACCAGTTGCCGTTCTTGATCCGGCACAGGCCAAAATGCCCGGCCGTTTTTGGCCGGTGAAGCGGCAAAGAGATAAGTCAGTAACGGCAATTGTGTGATCAACCCATCAGCGACCAAATCATAAATTTGATTCCGGTACGTTACATAATCAGGGCCATTCCCTTGAAAATTTTCCGCCGTATAAAGCCGCTCAAACAACACTTCCGGCAAAACAATGCGAATGCGCTGATTATTTTCCAATCCGGTGGTGAAAACCGGCAGCTTGCCGTTTTCTGGCAGCGCTGCCCAGACGCGGCTGAGTCCCGCACGCAAATACGCCACAACTTCGCTGGGATCGTCTAAAAGCGGTGTCGTCAACTGTAACATTGTAGCCGACACCTGCTGCACCAACGCATGCCGACTCGCATTCGCCCACACTGGCAGCTGCTCGCCTTCCCCCAACACCGGCTTCACCGTCCGAATCACCCCAATCCGAGTGTCGTCCCGTAAGCCAAACAAGTTATTTTTCTGGATCAGTTGCCAATAATGATTCAACATGTGTCATTCCTTTATTTGATGATCTAGAATTAGATTAACACGCAGACAACAAGAGCGCGAGCTGGCGCGATCAGAAACCGGAGCGTAAGCATCCCCGTGCAACAACAACCGCCTATTTTCAAGTCACATCTCTATGCTAAACTAAGTCAATCATCTTAAAAGTACTTCCTATAGTTAATGTCTATTTTAAAACTGCCACACACACAAGGAGGGTTCGCCTTGCAACAACCGCTTGCCTACCGCATGCGTCCACAAAATTTAGATGAAGTTGTCGGTCAACAAGACCTTGTTGGCCCAGATCGCATCATTCGTCGCATGGTCAGCGCTCATCGATTAAGCTCGATGATCCTCTATGGCCCGCCCGGTACCGGTAAAACCAGTATTGCCAGTGCCATTGCTGGCAGCACCAAGTATGCCTTCCGTATTTTAAATGCCGCTACCGACACTAAAAAGGATCTTCAAATCGTGGCTGAAGAGGCCAAAATGAGCGGGACCGTCATCTTGCTGCTAGACGAAATTCATCGGCTGGATAAAACCAAGCAAGACTTTTTACTGCCATTGTTGGAAAGTGGCCGCATCGTTTTAATTGGGGCAACCACCGAAAACCCTTATATGAACATTCAGCCAGCCATTCGCAGCCGAACTCAAATCTTTCAGGTTAAGCCACTGACGCCAGATGATATTACAAGCGCCATCAAACGGGCTTTAGCCGATCACAAACGCGGACTTGGTGACTATCAGGTTGACTTACAGCCTGACGCACTTGATTATCTCACCCATGCAACCAATGGCGATTTACGATCAGCGTTGAACGGGCTTGAATTAGCGGTATTATCAACCCCAGCAAGCGATGACGGCACGATCACAATTGATCTAACTACCATTCAGCAAAGTCTGCAAAAGCCCGCTTTGGCTGGCGATACAAACGGCGACGCGCATTACGACATTATTTCGGCCTTTCAAAAATCCATTCGCGGCTCCGATGCTGATGCAGCTTTACATTACCTCGCTCGGCTAATCGCCATTGGTGACCTCAACAGCATCACCCGCCGACTGCTGGTCATTGCCTATGAAGACATTGGCCTTGCCAATCCAGCCACTGCCAGTCGCACCTTGACCGCCATTCAAAGTGCTGAACGTCTCGGATTGCCGGAAGGTCGCATTCCACTGGCTGATGCTGTCATTGATCTTTGCCTCGCTCCTAAAAGCAACTCCGGTATCAAGGCTATTGACGAAGCTCTCGCCGATGTTGAAAACGGCAATGCCGGCCAAATCCCAGATGATTTACGCGATGCCCATTATCGCGGTGCCAAACAACTAGGCCATGGTATCGACTACAAACTGCCGCATAACTATCCCAACGGCTGGGTTGCACAGCAATATCTGCCTGACAACCTTAAAAATAAACACTACTATCAGCCTAAAGCCACCGGCAGATACGAAGCGGCACTGGCTCAGCGACTACAACAACTTAAAGACTGGCAGCGTGATGCGCAAAAGTCTAAGAAAAGGTAACGTAAGCGTTTACGCTTGCAACTACTTGCCTTCCCGTGCTACTATAACTATGAAAGTTCTAAGGTGTTCGCGCTTCCTTAACTATCAGTTGACCGAACAGTATCGAGACCTTGGGACCGGAAGAGTCTTGGACGGTGCTGCTATTTCACTTAGCGGCTAATGTCTCTGGCGTCTGGGCCCACATAGCTAGTAGCGGGTTTCAACGATCCGGGAAGAAAACGGCACCAATTAGCCTTTCACAAAAACCAAACCTGTTTTTGGCCGGCCCAGTGCCGGCTTTTTTTGTGGAAGCGTGAGCCAGCGCGTCCAAGGCCCTTACAGGTAGACCGAACCCGTTAATGTTAAGTGGGAACACGAGCGTCTAAAAGTCACTCAATTTTCAGAAAAATCCCCCCGCCATTCCCTGCCAGCTATGGCATAATAAAGAAAACAGATAGGAGGACTCTCGTGACTCTCTTGTTAATGGGCATTTACGCCGTAGTAACGTTTGCCTTAGCAGCCTATACATGGTTGCATCGTGAACAAAACTTTTTGATTATTAAGAAACCAACGCCGGGTTTAACCCGTTTTCTTAAACTATTTGCTTGCCTGTTTGTCCTTGTTGGCATTGCTGCTATCATTGGTGGTCTTTTCTTTCCGCTCTGGGCAAATCTCGTGATTTTGGTCGTTGGTGCCTTCTTAGCCATGATTTTCGTGCTAATTAGTCTGACCCAAATGAAGTTGTGAAACGCTTTTCATTTAATTCCATGATTAAATCAAGTACAATGAAGGTAGAGGTGATGAGGAATGTTACAACAATATCAACATATTTTGGTTGCGATCGATGGCTCATACGAAGCTGAGTTGGCATTCAAGAAAGCGGTTGCCGTTGCAAAACGGAATGACGCAGAATTGATTCTCATTCATATTGTCGACACCCGCGCGTTCCAGAACGTTTCCAGTTTTGACTCAGCGATGGTTGAACAAGTCACAGAAAACGCGAAGAGTACCATGGAAGGCTATGTGGATCAAGCCAAGAAGGCAGGATTGGACAAGGTCAGTTTCAGTATTGAGTATGGCGCTCCGAAGACGATCATCGCCCGTGATATCCCTAAGGCTAAGAATATCGACCTTATTATGATCGGCGCCACCGGTTTGAACGCTGTTGAACGCTTACTGATTGGGTCCGTCACTGAATATGTGACACGAAACGCACTTTGCGATGTCTTGGTTGTCCGGACCGATTTGGCCAACAAACCGGCACTGGCAAGCACTAAAAAGCCAACTGACAACAGTGATAAATAATCATTATAATTTTAATATTCAAGTTAGATAGGTCATTAAAACCTGCTTAAAAAATAAAAAAATACCTGAGACATCTGGCTCTTAAATCAGCCGATGTTTTCAGGTATTTTTTTCGTCATAGACGGCAGCATCTATGAGGATTTTTCAAGCTGTCTCAATATTTGGTTTTTGCGAGACCATTTCTGCGACTAAGCTCGTTTCCAAAGGCGTTGAGCCTGTCACTCGGGCAAATGCGATCGCAATTTGATAACTTTTAGAGGCATCGGGGTCACCCAAAAGCTTGAGCGCCCTTGCTTGTAATGCAAACAATTCATCTAGAAGGAAAAGTTTATCGTGCTTGACTGCCTCTCGAACACCCAGATCAGTGTATTTGAGGACGGCCTTAAAGTCACTGAGTTCATAATAAATTCGGGCAATGTGCCAATAAATTGTCAACTCAACATCCAGATATTTACTGTCAGACAGTGGCACGTGTTTCAACATGCGTAACGCTTGATCAATATAAACTCGAGATCGGTCAAACGTATGCTTGGCAGCATAGGCCAATCCTAACCCCAGCGTTGCTAGAATACCAAAAAGGTCACGTTCGGAGTTAACTAACGGGCTCAGGACTCGGCCAAAGAAATAAATCGCCTCATCCGGTGCATTGTTTTTGAATAGTTCGATAATTCCTTGATAATAATAGTAGCGCTTTTGGTCATCATCATTCTTGATCTTATCCAACCGAATCTTACTCAAATTCTCCGCAGCAAGTGCATATTGGTGGTGCTGAATCTGAAAATCAATACCGGTCAACAGTTGCTGAACCCGATCATGATGCTCGACAACAATGTCATCCAGCTGAATTCCTAAACGACCAATTAATCGCATCAAAATATTCATGCTTGGCACTTTATTACGCTTCTCAATCAAGCTAATTGTAGCTTGCGTGCAAATATTTGCCGCCAGCTCGGCCTGCGATAGACCCTTCAACTTGCGATAATAACGGACCTTATCCCCCAAGATCCGCAGTGTTTGCTGCTCCTTTCGCATACTTATCACTCCCCAGTGTTTCAGTTAAGTGCATCAACATAGAATTTTGGCAAGGCTTAACCCTTAACCTAGAGTCAATTATACGGATAAGTGGTTTTAAA
>SKEY01000726.1_pt1 | contig 50079 bp, 53 predicted proteins | sample 4843871 | NCBI WGS metagenome assembly SKEY01 (sample SAMN11008797, study PRJNA524170) | human gut metagenome | biome: Human fecal sample; material: Feces; isolation source: fecal sample from pouch patient p36 | host: Homo sapiens | place: Israel: Tel-Aviv | collected 2016-12-04
ATGGTAAGATGATGATACTGGCTCATAATTATCTTCCTCCTAGTAGTGTTCTCGACAAACCTATTCTAGTTGGATATTGATTATGAGTCATTTTTTATGTGTTGCACTTAAAGTGTAAATTCAAGGACAAAAAAAGCAGTAAAAAAATTTTCGAAGGATAAAATCCGAAGACTTTTTACTGCTTTCATTGAAGTCTGAAAAAATTATGACCTATATTTTGATGCTCCATCGACTAATTCATTTTTTATACACATTTCATCACACTTGATTTGTAACAGAGGCTTTTTTAGAAACAACCTTTTTCAAGCAATAGCCGTTTCCCCAAGAGGTTTGCAGCTGGGATTCATCTAAGCCGTGCTCGCCCATTTTCTTCTTAAGCGACTTGATAATGCCAGACAGACGGCTTTCCTTTGCTCTTGAAGGTGCAGATTCCCATAAGTAATAGCACATCTCCGTTCTAGAAATACATTTTCCTATTGATTGCTTCAGCAAGCGAAAGACTCGATATTCTTGCTTTGTTAAGCGGTAATCGAAATTTTCCAAATCAATATCTTTTTCCTTTGTCAGCGTAGGTTTGCTTTTTTGCTCCGTTTTCTCGCGAATTGACATCTGCTCGCGTAATTCTTCAAAGCTTACTTTCTGGGAAACAATCAATTCGACTCCTTGTTGCTTCCACTGCTCACGAGTCTCCTCATCTAGCTCTGAAATTGTTTTTCGTATGAGTCTGCAGTGAAACAATTTCAATGTTTCTAGACAAGTTGCTACTTCCTGATCTGAAATGGTTTCGCTTAGAATTACTGTATCAAAATAATCAAGCTCGCTGGAAAATTCCTCTTTATCTGTACTTTGCAAATCCAAAAGTACTTGATTACTGCACAGCACCTCATACCCTAAATCATTCAGTTTTTTTACAAAATCCTGTTCGTATGAATAACTTTTTGTTAAAAGTAAGACTGTCATTAAATCCTCTCATTTCATGTTTTCTTAAATGCTCTTTTTTCTGACTTTTAATACAACTACTCCCAATACAATCAATAGGACTAAAATGCCCAAAGTGCTCCAGATGCCACTGTTTTGACTTCCTGTACTTGGCAAACGTTTAGAAGTCGTAGATGTGCTTCTCGTTGTAGATTGATGGGTCGTCGTATTCTTCTTCGTGACACTGTTCTTCGTCTCATCCTTTGTTTTTTCTATCTCTGGCTCTGCTATTGGCGTATTTTCTTTGGTAACCTCTTTTACATTTGGTTGATTATCTTTTACTGAAAACTCAATTGGTGTCGCATCTAATTGGTACCCTTTTGGCGCCTTGGTTTCAATCAGCTTATAGCTTCCATCAGTCAAACCTTTAATAAGAATCGTTCCATCCTTACCGGTGACGATCATTTCCTGACCCTCGACTATTTTATCTTCGCCAGTTACCAATTTAAATTCTGCATTTGCCAATCTCTTGCCAGTTTTACTATCTGTCTTTTTCAATAGCAGTTCACCCGGCGGAATTTCCTTATCTGGAGTGAAATGATTCGTGAAAATCGGCTGCTTTCCAGCTTCAACTCCTTCGTAAACAGCGGTAGTCTCAAGCTTTCCAGCTTTCTCCTCAACAGTCACGAACACCTTATAAATAGTGTCATCGTAGGTGATTCCGGCCTCTTTTTCGGCTGGGATCACTTCGGAAATCGTATACTCGTAAGTTCCTGCTTCACCATACTCGATCGCGTCAAATGTAATCGTTCCATCTGCCGTATTTTTCTGGATTTGATCCACGCCTTCACCTTTCAGATTGAAGCTGAATTCTTCGGCTTTTAGCTTTCGACCTGTTAATTCTTTTTACGCTTCTAAACGAATACTTCCCGGTGTCACTGCATAGGTGTTCTTGAATGTTGGTACTTCTCCGACTTCCATATTTTCGTATTCGGCTGTTGCTTCCAGCTCACCAGCTTTTTCTTCTACCGTCACAATTACTTTGTACGTTGTCTCATCGTAGGTAATGCCTGCTTCTTTTTCGGCTGGGATCACTTCAGAAATCGAATACTCGTAAGTTCCTGCTTCACCATACTCGATTGCGTCAAATGTAATCGTTCCATCTGCCGCATTTTTCTGGATTTGATCCACGCCTTCACCTTTCAGATTGAAGCTGAATTCTTCAGCTTTTAAAGGTCGTCCGCTTAATTCTTTCTTCGCCGTTAATTCAATTTTTGAAGAAGCTTTTCGATTTTCTAAAGAGAATGTATGATTTATTCGTTCTCTAGAAATGATAAACTCATGCTCTTGGTTGTCCTTCACATATCCTTCAGGTGCTTGACTTTCTACAATGACATAGGTTCCATAACGTAAATTAGACAGATGATCGACTTCCGCACCATTTTCAATGATTTTATCGCCTTTTACCTCAATATTTGAAAGCATCAGTGTTAGATTGCCTTCAGTGTCCTTTCGATAAAGATCGAAAAAGGCTGAACTTGTAGTAATTAGCTGATCGTTCTCATCTAGTTTCCGGAAGGTGATCGAGCCATTTTTCCCACTTGAAGTTCCTTCACCATCTGTAGATTTCACGGTTACAGTTTTCGTTACTTCATGAAATTGGATGTCTTTACCATAAAGTGATGCCTTGTTTGCAATCACTTCATTATTTTGAATCCCCGGATCTAGCAATGTTTGATACTCAATGATGTAAGCAGAATCGATCGTCTCACCTAGATGAATGGTTAATGTTTGAGTTCCTGCTGCAGAATCCGAAGTAACCACAGGGCTGTTTTCTTCTGTAAACACAAGAGCCTCGCCATCTTTAACAAATGTTCCAGAACCATTATTTTTTGCCTTAAAGACCTTTACCACTACATTTTTATCAGCGTCATAAACAAATGTCTGCTCACTGATTTTTACAGTGTCTTTAACGACTGGATCGTGAATTGTATGCCCGTCTTTATTTAAAACAACAGACCAATTGATTGAACGGTAGTCTTCACCTGTTCCTTGTTGCCCGCTCTTAGAAATCCATGCATCCTTCGCACTTTTTTCAACGGTTCCTTCGACCTTTATTGGTTTACTATCCTTTACTGTCATCGTCGCTACTTTTTTATAGGTTGGAACTTCATCCGCCGCTTCTGCCGAAACAAAAATGGCGAAGGTTGACTCTTTGTCTTTTAATAAAGTAATAGTTGGAACCCCAGCTTCATCAAGTTCGTACGTATAATCAACATTGACTTCCCATTTCGTTCCTAATTGAGCAGCTTCTAGCTTACTAGCAGCCACATCGACATCGTAAATAACAAGTTCTTTAAGCGTTTGTCCCTCGCCTAATGCTTCTTTAATCGTTGTCTCTTTAGGAATGGTTGTTTTCCATGTATTAAACAACGCTGTCCAATACACACTATTTTCTCCTGCGGTTGTTTCTAAGAATGGATTATTATGACTAAAGGCTTTGGCTACATCTGCCCCTTCTGTAAGATATTTCCCATATTTTAAACCATTAAATGCGTACTGTGCACTCACCCACGTGGCAAGTTCTGCACCATCTGTATGATTTTTTCCATCTTCACCGGTATACGTTACCACTACGCTATTATCAAATCTCTGTGTAGTACCCGTATCATGATGTGGCTGTTTGTCCATGAAGAAATGTGTGTCATAATTAAAGGTGATTTGATCGCTTGTTGTTGCATAAGCCCCAATTAATCGGATATTAAATCCTAATGAGTAATCTTCATCGCCATCGACTTTTTCCAGAACGTAGTCGCTATCTTTAGTTAAAACCTTATCAGTCGTTCCATCGTTAGCTTTTACTACAAGCGATGATTCAATCAATTGAAGCGCACTCTTATTTATTCCAGAAAGAGTGGTGTATCTATCTTTGATGATCGCATCTTTCATTAAAAGACGATTTTTGTTCAATACTACCTGCCAGCTGATTGTGTTCGTCGCATAATTCTTACTCGGCGCTGTTTTGGTGATGCCTAATGCTCCTTCAACATCTGTTGTTTCCCCCGCATTAATTTCTTCACTTTCTGTTCCATCAATAATCAAAGCAGTATTCTGAAGAGCACTTCGTAATGGCGTTGGCACATCAAATGTTTGGGTCGAATACTTCACTTTATAAACGCCTTTTTCTGCAAAATTTAACGTAAAGTGTACATACTCTCCGTTTTTTTCTTTATAATCAGCATAATCAGCCGCTGCTTCTGAAAATGTCCACTTATCACTAGCGACTTCATTGCCATTTTCGTCATACACTTTGATGCTGTCTTTCAATAAATAATGTTTTGCTGTATTCGGATCACCATATCTTGAATACATCCAGTCCTTAAGAATTCCACCATCAGTTGTATACGTAGCTTTGATTTCCCAGTTGAAAATACCGGTATTTAAATCATAATCCGTACAATATTTATAATTGTCTCTATCATCGAAAGACACACTCGCCTCTGCCGAATTAGAAATAAAGTTATCTCCGCTAATCGTTGCCTTATTCAGAAATTCTTTTTGCTTTCATCAGCCACCCGCATTTTAAGAACAATTTTTACTGGCTGATTCATCACACCAGAGGTAAATTTGTAGACATAATCTGTGCCAGCTATCCAAGAATTAATAAAGCCTGCTGGCGGTATTACCCATTCACCATTCTCATTCATCACATAATCTTGGGTATACCAAACAGATAATCCTTCAGGCATCGTATCTCTTAAAACCGCGTTTCTCAGATCACGTCTTTCTTCATTTAAGATGATCGTCCATGTCACTGAGTTATCAGCTTCAATTTTTCCGCTTTTACTAATGTCCGCTTTTACGACTGGAATGACAATCCTAATTTCTACTCCAGCCTCATCTGTGATCCCTGTTGAAATCTCAATTGTTTCATTTTCCGTAGTAATTTTCAGTTCTGTTCTTAAATCAATCGTCCCTTGACGCTCGCTTAAATTTCCAGCTTTATCATTAAAGGTGACGGTTAAAAGCCCATTTAAGTCTAAGGTGAATGACCCTAAAACATCTCCATCCTGATTTTTCAGCACATCTGTTACGGCTTTATGAATAGAAAAATAGTTGGGCAGCTGATACGTATAAAAATCACCATTTTGTATAATTTCTGCATCATCTAACACCCAATCAAAATGAATCTTGATATTAGCATCTTGAACAGCCGGATTTTCCTCATTAAACTCTTGGTCATTAAAATCCGTAATTTTAATATTGGTAAATAAATTCACGCCACGAGCGTTCAGATTTGCTTCATGATCCGCCCGAGCTTGTCTTTTAGCTATTGTCTGGTCTGCCTCAGCTTGGTTGACGATATCGGCCGCTGGATCTGAAGCTTTGTTGTAATATATACTGGTCAACACATTATTCCCAAAATCGATTGTTTCTGCTTCTACATTTTCTGATGTAGTTTCTGCCGTTACCTCAATCAATCCTTCATAAAATTTTGCACTAGCGAAATCTGGTACACGTCCATCTGCCGTTTTTTGATAATTTTGTTTGAATTGAAAGATTAGTTGTTGATTTTTTACTTGATAATTCCCCATCTCGCCTAAACTGCCTGATTGCTCTGGATAATGCAGGTTTGCGGGCAACTCAATAATCGTGGTGGTATTTTCCTCAATCAATGTCGGTTGTGCCAGTGCCCAACTTAAACTCAGTTTGACAGCCGTCTTTTGATCTATCCGATGATTCTCTGTGATTTCCTGATCATTGGTATCTGTGACAGTCACTTGATTAACGACTACTCCCGTTTGATCCGCGGTTTCCGCAATAGCCGACATCGGAAAAAGACTAATCATCATGCCAATTATTGCAGACAACGACCAAAGCTTTTTTAATCGTTTCATTTTTCACAACCTCCTTATAAATGTAAATAATTTGCTTAAGCGTTGATTCTCCGCCTTAAACAAACTAATCCATTAAAATCGTCTTATAGCTTTTTATTATTTTTCCGCCTCCTTTATTACTTTCCCAGCTTTTCCCAACCTTTTGACTAGCTTTTCTTCCATTTTCCAAGGCTACAGCTCTGAGAAAAGCCGCTTCAATTTGTACAATAAATAGGCTCTTTCTCATCTATTATTATTAGTCAAATTAGAGGTCTGAAAATGACAAAAATAATAAAATAAGTCTATATTAACGTCCTATTCAAAATATAAACTTTAAAAGAGCAAAAAAATAAAGACCTGCTATCATAAACAGATCTCTCGTTTCGTATTTTTCTTTCCAAAATACACGCCGAACATTGCTTCTTGTTTTCTATTCATTTAATTAACGGACTTTAGAAAAAAATTATTTTCTTGTCAACTAACCTTTATATTTAATTTACAAATAAATTTTTATCGATAACCTAAAGAAACGTTGTTATTTAAACGTTTCTTTAGAAGAGGCCATTTTCTGTTGTTATCGAATGTTTTTTTGTCACATTCGAGAGGAGTCTGACTATATGTTAAAAAAATCTGGTTTTCATTCCTAAATAGGAGCTTCTGACCGCAGCTACAAAAAAACGAACCGCCTATAAAAGACAATTCGTTTTTCTTTGGATTAAATTTAGCTTTATAATGTTCTCACGGTATCCACGATACTTTCATGCTCAATGTTCGTAACATCAAAGTGCAAAATATTGAAGGTCGCCTCTAAAATGAAGCTGATTCCAAAGACCGAAATAACTGTTCCGATTCCCACCTTTGCTCCCAATAGCCAACCAATCAGCAGCACCGTGGCCTCGATTACACCGCGAACAATTCCGATGGGAACCTTCGGCAGACGTTTTCCCAACGCAACCATCAAAGCATCACGCGGCCCGCAGCCAAGCGATGCCCCAATATAAAAATAACTTCCAATGCAAATCGACAGTTGTCCAAGTAACAGCATCAAGATGCCAGAGAAAAAATTGTTCATTTGAGGGATCAGATCCACAGCTTGAATCAGATCCACGAAAGTTCCAATCAGAATCGTGTTAAGAATTGTTCCAAAGCCAATTTTTTCCTTTAAAGCTATATCAATTACTAAAATGACAAATCCGCTAATGATTAAAATATTGCCATACGTTTGGTCTGTCAGATAAGCTATTCCCATACTGAAGGCCTCCCAGGAAGCCAAGCCGATATTTGCCTGAATCGTTAAAAACGAACCCAATGCGAATAAAAACAAACCAAATACCAACTTCACCAACCGAACACTATACCCTTTCATTCAATCCCCACTTTCTACTCCCTAAACATCAGCATCAAAATATGTGTTTCCTCATTCGTCGGATTGGCATACTTGTGATTGCAATTTGCTAAAAATTGAATTGCTTCTCCTTCTTCTAGTTCAAAACTCTTTTCACCAACCTGAATAGCCAATACCCCTTGTGTACAAATAATGTATTCTCTGATTCCAGCTTCATGATATTCAGATAAGCGCTCCGAGTGAGGCGCGATCACATGACGCATCATTTCAAATTTTTTATCCGGATCAAACTCAAACAAATTATACGTATCAAACCCTTTTGAAGTTGAATAATGCTTACTATTACTTTTTCTGATTACTGACACATCCGGTGTTTCTATATAAGTCAGCTGGGCTAAAGGAATATGAATTCCTGTACAAATTTTCTCTAGCATCGAAATCGTCGGACTTTTAGCGCAACGCTCGATCTCACTTAGCATACTCTTACTAACGCCGGACAATCGCGCCAGATCATCTAAGGTCAGATTTCTTTCTTGGCGAATTCGTTTAATATTTCGACTGACAATTTCATTTGCTGAAATCATAACATCCTCCAATTACTATCTCGAATAAAATCCACTATAGTGTAAATTTAATAGATAACATCGTGTTTGTCAACATCACTAAAGGCTGAGCTTTATGTTTTCCTTAATTCCAAATACACAACAAGCGCTTGAAAATATGTTTATTTTCTCCTATACGCGTCCCCATTTTTACTCTTTTAAGCATATTTCTGTTCAAAAAAAAGTTATCCTTTACACTATTTTATACAACAAGCATTACTTTATAGATAAACAGATTAAGTTTCTTATTATTTCCTTCGTATCTTTAGAAACTAATGTAAGAGCTAAACGATCGTTAGTAAAGCATTTTTTAAATTTATAAAGTTACCAAACAAATTTTTACTGGTGAATAAATAAGCTTTTATTGACGTATTTTAGCTTTTTACTATTCAATAAAATCACCATCCAAAACCAAATACAATGAACTGTTATTGGTTCATGTAAAAAATAAATAGGAGTGAATATTGATATGTTTTTACACAAAAAGGAATTACAGTTTGAAGCAAAACCGGATAGTCCGAATCCTCTAATTGCGAAGTATCTTCAAGAATTGATTGGTGGACAATACGGCGAAATGAGCGTTGCTATGCAGTACCTGTTCCAGGGCTGGAGCATGCGCGGAGAAGAAAAATACAAAGATATGCTGATGGATATCGCAACAGAAGAAATTGGCCACGTAGAAATGTTGGCAACGATGGTGGCTCGACTTTTAGAAGGCGCCCCTGTTGAAGATCAAGAATCAGCAATGAAAAATGATCCTGCTATTGGCGCTGTAATTGCTGGTATGAATCCGCAACAGGCAATTGTTGCTGGCTTAGGACCACGTCCTGCTGACAGCGTAGGAAATCCTTGGAGCGGCGGTTATATCATTGCCAGCGGTAATTTACTAGCTGATTTCCGAGCAAACCTAAATGCGGAATCCCAAGGCCGCCTGCAAGTAGCCAGAATTTACGAAATGATTGAAGATAAAGGCGTTAAAGATTTACTATCCGTACTATTAGCCCGCGACAGCTATCACCAAAACTTATGGGCGACTGCTGTCAAAGAACTAGAAGAAAAGGAAAAGAGTATTTTAGTTCCTAGTACGTTCCCAAGAGAGAATGAACGTTTAGATATCGCTTATGATTTCTACAACTTTTCTGAAGGCGAAGAAAGCAAAAAAGGCAGCTGGGCCAAAGGAAAAGCATTAGACGGTGAAGGTGAATACAACTACTTGAAAGAACCAAAAGTAGAAGGAAAAGCTCCTAAGCTTGATCCTGTTACACCTAAGATGTACGGTACACCCCCAGCTAAATAACAATATTAAAAATGAACCCTCAGCGATTTTCTCTTGAGGGTTCATTTTTTTGTGTTGTTTTTTTACAACATGCTATCCATAAATAAATCGTTCTAGAAAATTGTCGGTACCAAACCACCATCTAGACGTAATGCTGCTCCTGAAAAGGATCGCGCATAAGGGCTGGAAACAAAGGCTGCAAAGCGACCGATTTCTTCTGGTCGGATCAATCGTTGAATTTGAGACAATGGTCGATGATTTTTCATAAAGTCGCTTTCCCATTCACTTTCAGGGATATCCGTGTCGCTATACATATCCACCAACATCTGCTGCACGCCTTCTGTTAAAGTGGAGCCTGGCATGATGGTATTGACTGTTACATTGGTTTACTTTGTCAGCTTGGATAAGCTTTTAGCTAAAGAAAGGTTCATCGTTTTGGTCAAGCTGTATTTCGGCATTTCACCAGAGGGCATAATCGCCTCTTCACTCGCAATGAAGATAATCCTGCCAAAATCAGTCGACAACATTTCAGGTAAATAAAACTTCGCCAGTGCATTGCCGGAATAAAAATTCACATCAATGAAATGCTGCCAAAGCTCATCTGTAATATCAAAATAATCCTTTGGCTGAAAAATGCCCATATTGTTGATTAAAATATCAACTCTCGGATAAGCTTCAAACAGTTTTTGACGCTCGTCTTCCTTAGATAAATCATAGGCAGCTGCCTGTGGCATTGTTTACGAGAATTGTTTCGTAACTTCCATTACTACTTCATCCACTGCCTGACTATTGCGACCATTTATGATAACATTTGCCCCTTCTTTTGCCAGTTCCCAGGCAATTGCCTTGCCGATTCCTTTAGTTGAACCGGTGACCAATGCAGTTTTTGCTTTTAAATCTAATTCCATTTTTTTCTCCTCCAGTAATGCCTCCATTAAAAATCGATGACATTTATTCATAGTAACCGAATTCTAATCGCTACTAAGAGCAACTGTCAATTAGTTGAGCTTCTATCGAATTTAATTATAATGAGAATTTACTACCTGATCCTTTAGGAAATTTTTTTGTCCGCAAACACTTCATGATAGAAGTATGCATAACTGCCTGCTGCTAAATTCACTTGTTTCTTTAAAAAATGTCAATCTTCAATCGATAAACATAGCCAGTAAATCAAAAACTGAACCACCCCATAATTGTTAGTCTAAAAAAAACTAATTTTCCGGAATGGCTCATAAGCTTCTACTAAAATAGCTTTGACCCTATTTATCTAGCAGCAACATCGTCCGCTTCGCCCACTCTGAATCCTTCAAAATCGCCCGACCAACACCAATCATATCCGCCTTTTCTTCCTGCAGAAGTTTTTCCGCAGCTGCTGCATCAATGATTCCACCTGTTAAGAGCACTGGGATCGACACCTTTTTTTTTGATTGCTTCTGTCAAATCACTAAAATAGCCCTGAGCCGAATTATTTGGATTAATATATGAGGTAAGTCCGCCGGAAATATCTAATAAATCAACGCCTGCCTGCTCAAATGCTTCCCCGGCAAGAATACTATCTTCGATCGTTGCACCTCCAGTTGCATAATCACTGGCACCTAGTCGAAGCGCGATCGGAAAATCTGAGCCTACAGCTTGTCGAACGGCAGCAATGATCTCTAAATGTAGCCGGATTCTTCCTTCAAGCGAATACCCATTGTATTGATCCTCTCGCTTGTTAGTTAATGGAGAATAAAATTGAGTCAGTAAGTAGGCATGAGCAGCATGGATTTCTACTCCATCAAAACCAGCTTTTTTTGCTCTTAAAGCTGCTGCCGCAAAATCAGCAATAACCTTTTGAATGTCTGCTGCGGTCATTTCAATCGGTAGTGCTTTGTTTTTGGCAAATTTTGGATGGTCGACGGAACTCGCGCTTTTCGGCAAATCGCCAATGATTTCTTTTTTGCTACGGGCACCGGCATGATTAATTTGTGCAAAGACTTTGCTGCGATGTTGATGGATCGTCTTTACTAATTTTTTCAGACCAACAATATCACTATCTTTAGCAATTGACAGTTGGCCTTTGCTGGCTTTTCCTTCTGGACAAATATAACTATGCTCTAAAATAATCAAACCGATATAACCACCTGCTGATTTTTCTGCATAATAATCGCAAAGTGCCTCAGTTACTTCTCCGTCTCCCTGCGCTTTTTCCGTTGCCATCGGTGGCATGACTAGTCGATTCGCTACATCTAAACAGCCAATTTTGATCGGTGATCCTAAGAAACTCATCTTTTATCCTCCTCTGTCATCGAAATTTCCGATTCATTTATACCTTCAGTTTATCAGTTTGGTACAAACGATCATAGTAGCTTTTGAAATATTGGTACCCCTATTCCCATAAACAAAAAAATCCTCCTAGCCACTATGAAAAGTGTTTAGGAAGAATTTTACTTACTCTTTCGTCAACTCACGCATAAAGAAAACCGTATCCACATCCATCAAATGATAATCCTTTGGCATCTCTGATTTGTCAATTAATTGAAAATCATGCTTCTTATAAAATTTCTGCGCTGCTTTTAACACCTCAACCGTGCCCAGATACAAACGTTCATAACCTTGATGCTTGCAATAAGCAACAAGCGTCTCTAGCAACTTGCGACCTACTTGCTTTTCACCGCGAAACTCCTTAGCTGCAAACATTTTCTTGATAGCTCCGCAGTGATTTTCCAGCTTAACTAAGGCAATCGTTCCAATGACCTGATCATTGAAAAGGGCTACCCAGAAATTTCCGCCTGTGTCGATATATTCTTGGTTGATTCTTAAGAGATCTGGCTGATCCTCGATACTAATATCGATATTAAATTCGTCACGTTGAGTCGGGAGAATCAAATCAACGACTTGCTGTGTATATTTCTCTTCAAATGGAACAATCTTTATCTCACTCATCCAAATCACGCCTTTATAAATTTTAGTGTTTTTTCTGATTAATAATAGATGATAAAAATTTTACTGACCACTTTCCAGCTCATTTGGTACGACTCGATATAAAATCTTCTCGATGGTTTTCATAGCAGTGACTAACTCTTGATAGTTTGCCTCATCCAGAGGCGCTAATAGCTCCAATACTTTTTGATCCGATTGTTCTTCAACATATTTATTTAATTCCAGACCCTTTTCACTAAGAAAAAGATGCATACTTCTGCTATCATCAGGTTTTTTCTTTTTAGAAATATAGCCCCCTCCTTCTAGCTTACTTAATTTTCGACTAAGGTAACTTTTTTTGATATTCAAACATTTTGTCAGTTCATTCGCGGTAATACCGGGATGGCGACCAATTTCCCCTAAAATGCGCATTTCTATCATTGAATAATTCAGATCAAAGACTTTTTGATCAAACACTCCGAGAATTCTTGTGTAGTAACGATTGAACCTTCTGACATCACGGGTATCCAAAAAGGGACACCTCCTTTTGCGGAAATAGTTTACTTTGTCAACTTTATCAAAGTATAAATCATTTAGTTTACTTTATCAACTATCTTGCGATAAAAAGTGGCTTCTCCTAAATTATCGGTTAATCAGAAGAAAAGACTTGTAGAAATGCGAAGAATGATTTATTCTATCGGAGGTACGAATCATGCAACATTAGGAGGAGATCATGATGACACATTCATCTTGTATCGTACGCTCAAAGAACTATCTTACTTATTAAACGATTAGTTCTTTGACGGAAAAGCAATTTTCCTCAAAGAAAGAAATGAGGAAAATCAACAATGAATACAGAAAATAACGTTTTAACCCCTTATGAATACTGGTATTGCAAGTAGCAGATCAGCGAACTTGTCAGCGCCTATCATTCCGTAAACGACAAGCAAACTGTCGTCACTTTACAAACATTGATCCAAGGAAAGACCGAAGAATTTTTCGGCCGCAATCCTTTACTCGCCGCATATTGGGAACAGTTTATGAATACCGCTCTCACACGCGACAAATTCGAAAAGCTGTTTGAAGAGATGAAACAGTTCGTTATTCCGATGGCTATCCCATCAACGAAGCAGATTGAAAAAAGCTTTCGTAAAGTCAAGAAAATGCAGCATCCTGACCTGGAAGCGAAAGATTTTCGAGAATTAAGCTATTTAGGCTGGAACGATAGCGGCACCAATCGTAAATACTTGCTTCGTAAAATCGACGGACGTTTTGTCGGTGCCTATGGCAGCTTTAGTACTGATGTGCAAAAAGGCCATTGTGCCATCTGTAATCAAATCAGCACCGTCGCTTTCTTTTTGGCAACCACCAAATCCGCAGGAGACGGAACCTACACCAAAAAAGGCAACTACATTTGTACGGATAGCGATCAATGCAATCGCCAGCTGACACAAATAGAAACCTTAGAGCGTTTTTGGTACACAGTAACAAAATAATCAAATTAAGAGAACGGTTGTGACAAAAGTGACTAGCTGCAAAAAAAATCGGCTTGTTTTCGAAGAAGCTACTTTTGGAAAACCATTTGTTCGGAAAAAGGAGCTGCGACATGACTTTTGTCACAGCTCCTCTTTTTGCTCTTATTTAAAGCTAAAACACCTTGTTACCTTTCAACTGAACTCAAGGCAACAAAGTGTTTTTATACTATTTTATTTTTGATCAAATACGCATAAACCGCCCCATAGATTCCGGCTTCATTCCCTAGCTGCGCTTTCTTTACGGAGAAATGTGCTTTGATTTGCGGAAACACATACTCCTCTAGCTTTTCCGTAAGTGGCAGCAGCAATTGCTCGCCGGCTTCAGATAGCCCGCCGCCAATCACGATTTCTTCTACATCAATCGTGTTCATGATTCCTGCTAAGGCTTGACCTAAGATATCGATGAATTCTTCCAATACTGCCTGTGCGTGGAAATTCTTTTGGGCTGCTTTCTCAAAAACCATTGGCGGCGTGATTTCCCGCCACGTTTCACTGACTTCCACCAGCTTCTTTCGCATGCTTAGCGCCAACGCCTGTACCTAGTGTGACAAACAGCAGATTCACGTTACCCTGAGCTGCGCCCTTCCACATTTCACCTAGTGCGGCTGCATTTGCGTCATTTAATAGACACACGCCTATACCTAAATCGGTTTCGATTATTTCCTTTAATGGCAAATCCTTCCAATCCAAATTCACCGCTTGAACAACTGTTTTCCCATCTGGCGAGATCGGACCCGGAACTCCAATCCCGATTCCTTTAACCGTCGCTAGTCCAGCATCTTCAAGTGTCATTCGAATAGAGGCGCAAATCTCCTTAGGAATATCTTTCCCTTTTTCTGCAATATTGGTTGGGATCGACCACTTCTTCTCGATTGTTCCTGCATCGTCCATCAAGGCAAACTTGATAGAGGTTCCACCGATATCGATCCCAATTAGTCTATTTTCTTGTGTTTTCATCTCATCACCTAAACAAAATTCCGTAAGTAATGAGTACTTTGTTTGATGGAACGTTTGACATCTTCATAATCAGACTCATACGCCCGATCCTCTACTTCAATACAAGTATAGCCGCTATAGCCAACATCGGTTAACGCCGAAACATACTTGCCCCAATCAACGTCGCCTAAGCCTGGTAATTTCGGTGACATGTATTCTAACGGAGTCGCCATCACGCCGACCTTTTGAAGCTTGTTCCTATAAACTTTGATGTCCTTATAATGAACATGGAAAAGCTTGTCTTTGAATTCATAGATCGGAGCCAAATAATCCATTTGCTGCCAAACAAAATGTGAAGGGTCGTAATTTAAGCCGAGATAATCACTATCTAAAAGGTCAAAGATTTTTCGGAATAATGCAGGGGTTGTCATCAAATTTTGACCGCCTGGCCATTCATCTTCGGTAAAGAGCATCGGACAGTTCTCAATCGCGATCTTGACTTTTTGCTTTTCCGCATACGCTAAAATCGGCTTCCAAACTTTTTCCACTTCCTTCAAATTTTCAGAAATTGTTTTTGTAGGCATTCGTCCGATGAATGTCGTCACCAAATTGATCTCCATTAATTTCGCCGCATCGATGACTGAATAGATATGATCAATCACTCGCTGACGTTTTTCCAAATTCTCGTCTAACGGATTTGGATAATAGGCCAAGGCCGAGATTGCAACCTTCTTTTCAGCAGCGTAGGCCTTATATTCCTCTGCTTGTTCCTTTGTCAGATTTTCTGTGTCAATGTGTGAAACGCCCGCGTAGCGACGCTCTGCTTTTCCAGCAGGCCAGCAGGCAACCTCCACACAATCCAATCCATTTTCAGCAACGATATCGATCATCTCATAAAAATCACTTTGATCTAAAATCGCTGAAACCAACCCTAATTGCATGTTCCTTCCCTCTTTCTATTCAAAGTCTACTGAACGGTGTTCCTTCGCTGAGACGCGAATCGCATCTAATAGCTTCATTAAGCGTAATATTTCTGTTGGCTTAACCACTAATTCGCCTTCGCCCTCAACGTAACTTCTATACTGATCAAAGAACATTTCATGATTGACTGAAACCTCAGGAAGTTCTTCGGTGACTAGGCGGCCTTCTGGCGGTGGGCCAAATGAACGGGTAGGACCGGCTGCCGTCATAGTAATCTTGCCTGGAACATTCGTTAACAATTCACTGGTTCGCACGATTTTCCCTTGGGGATTAAATCCATCCACGTATGCACTGCCCTTATTTCCCCCGACAAACCAATGGCGTTCAAACCATGAAGCTTCGTCTTTTAGAAAATATGTCCCTAATTCTACTTGACCAGTGATTCCACTATCAAAATAAAGCTGGATATTGAAGTAATCGTCGACGTTTTTATTAATGATATTTCGCACATCCGCATAAACCGTCTTCAATTTCCCTGGAATCATCCACAGCATTTGATCTAACAAATGCACGCCCCAATCATAAAGCATCCCGCCGCCAAACTCCGGATACACATGCCAATCGTGCATATTTCCATTAAAGCCGTAGAGACAATTTTTAATCGTATAAATATCGCCAAGCGTCTGACTGTCGACGACTTCCTTCATCAAACGATAATCCTTGTCCCAACGACGTTGATGATGAATCGTAAAGTGCACACCCGCTTTTTCAATGATTTCCATCATTTCTTGAAATTCTGTACCATTCATCGCCGCAGGTTTTTCCAAAATAATATCTTTTTTTGCTGCAGCCGCTTTTTTCACCATTTCTAAATGCAGATGATTCGGCACCGCAATGATGACTGTGTCAATGTCTTTTTCTGCTAATAATTGATCGGCCTTCAAAAAGGTTTTTACGCCTTCGTCTACTTCCTTTAGCTGGTCCTTATTGATATCACACACAGCGATCAAGGTTGCATAATCTAATTTTTTGATGGTTTGCGTATGAGTCTGACCCATGAAACCATGTCCAATGATTCCAAAATTTAACATCTTTCTAACCCCTTCTCTTAAATCGTCACCGTTCGTTCTTTCACACCGACTAACGGCACTGGAATATACGCTGTTCTAGTAGCCACGGTCAATTTTACTTGATGATCGCCTGTTGATAGTCCGCCTAGTTTTAAGACGCGAATATATAAGGGCTCACCATATTCCCATTTATAACTGGTAACAGTTGTTGCTTCTTTTAAATAGAACCAATCTTGCTGATCGATTGAAATTTGGATGTCTTCTGTTGAGACTTCCGCATCATCTACCGCTACTTTAATAAATTCCACCATGGAAAGAGGGACACCACGATAATACGTAATCAGCGTTTGTAATTCGAACCCGATCACTTCGCCCTTTTCTTCAATATTTTTGCAGGTAGCCTCTTTAAACACATTATTGTCAAACATTCTTACATCCTCCTATCCTTGGATCTCTTTTAAGCACGCCTGCAAGTATTTTTGGTTTGCGGCCACTTGTTCTTTTTCCTGCATTGGTTTGCCTGGCAGTGTGAAGCGATTGCCTTCATATTCTGTTGCCACGTAACCGTCGTAGTTTTTTTCATGCAGGTATTCTAAAAGTCCTTTGTAATCCATTGAGTATTCGGGGCCTTCGGGGGTCATTTCAAACATTTTGATATGGAAATGCTTGATGTACGGCATATACTCGTCCAGCACGGTAAACGGATAATTTTCATAGCCATCGCAAAGCGGCGCAAACATTTGATCTTCTTTGGTTTTGATGACTTTTTTAAAGTCTTCTGGATATTCGCCATTGTTTTCTTTTACGATACGGTGAAGGTCTGTTCCCTGTGCAAAAATCTCATCTAAGTAAGCAAACATTTCTGGGCTTGCGCCATTATTGACTTCATAATTCACCACTACTCGCGGGAATTTTTTACAGAAAATTCCTGTGTCGATCACTAATCCGATATATGGAGAATCCAAACATTTCATTTCTTCGATAAAGTGAAGCGTTTCAGGTTCATCAAAGGCCATTCCGGCATGAATCTCCAAAGCAATCGTCACATCGTATTCTTCACAATAAGGCAGCAAGGGTTCGCAAACCCAATAAGGCACCATTGAAACTAAACGAATCAATTTGATTCCCAAACGATTGGCTTGTTTGATTTCTTCGATCAATAAATCAATACACTCGCGTTTTGTTAGACTGCGATTGTTATAGAGATTGGTATTTAAAAAAACATCCGCGGTAACCGGCTTAATTCCTGTTTCTTCTAAAAGCTGATGCCAATGGGCAACGTCCTCTTCTGTCGGATGCGGGGCTTTTTTGATCATTTGATCTGGTAAAATCTCGACTCCTTCAACCTTGTGTTCCTGCAAAAAGTGCATCAAATCATCTAGGTTCATGCGATGATTTAAGTATTCATCCTGTAAACTATATAAACTTACAGCCGTTTTGATTTTCGACATTTGTATTCCTCCTACGAATAATTAATAAAGATGATGGGACGAGCGACTGCTTTCAATTGCGCTCGTCCGCCTCATTAAATTACAGTTCCACAACTTTTCCAGTTTCTGCAGATTTGTAAATGGCTTCTAAAATTTGTGTCACCACAATTGCTTGTTCTGGTTTTACCAACGGCTCTGTATCATTCAAAATCGCTTCGACCCATTGCTTCGCTTCCGCATCCTTTTGCTCCAAACTGCTGCCTTCAAAGCCAAAGACGCCGCCAGCATCAGAAGGTTGCGTTTGCTCCAATTGATTGTGAGCCGCTTTGTTAAAGACCACATATCCTTGATCTAAGAAGGCTTTTCCAAACATTTCCGCGCCGCCTTCTGTCCCGCAAAGTGTGACCTGTGCTTCCTTCGGATTGATCATATTCAAGGCCCAAGCCGCTTCCAAGAAGATCGTTGCGCCATTTTCCATTTTGATTAAACCGAATGCGGAATCTTCTGTTTCAAAGGATTCCGGTTCCCACGGTCCAAACATATTCGCCATTGGATTATCCTTCAGTTTTTGATACGTCGAGCCCAAAACCATTTTTGGTTTGTAATTATTCATGTACCAAAGGGTTAAATCTAACGCATGGGTACCGATATCAATCAACGGACCGCCGCCTTGTTTTTCTTTATCTGGGAATACACCCCAGGTCGGAACACCTTTTCTACGAACTGCATGGGCTTTTGCAAAGTAGATTTCGCCAAGCTCGCCTTTACTGCAGGCATCATAGGTTGCTAAGGAATCCGCACGGAAACGGTTTTGATATCCGATCGTTAATTTTTTGCCTGTGCGTTCTACGGCCTCCAGCATTTTTTTCGCTTCTTCATAGTTGATCGCCATTGGCTTTTCACACATCACGTGCTTACCGCTTTCTAAGGCATCAACCGTAATAAATGAGTGAGAAATATTTGGTGTCAATACATGTATCACGTCAATATCAGCTTGCTTCACCACTTCTTTGTAGTCTTCTGTAACTAATGCATCGGCAACACCATATTCTGCCGCCGCAGCTTCTGCCCGTTCAATGATCGTGTCGCAAAATGCTACCAACTCTACCTGATCCGCTAATTTTGCCAAAGCTGGTAAATGTTTTTGGTTGGCGATCCCGCCGCACCCGATAATACCGAATTTTAATTTTTTCACGTTGTTTTCCTCCTTGTTCGTTTTTACACTGACATCCATACACTATTAGCCAGCCGTAATCATTTTATTGACTGGCTAAATGGATATCGCTTACAAAATCTAGTTTACTGAATGATGCCTCTTCGTACTCTTCAAATCGTACGTTTAAAGATCAAACATTTTTGCACTATATCTTCATTCTTTTTATAATGCACAAATTTATACCATACTTTTATGCTCAATCATTGATATTCTCGCGTTTTTTATCTAGTTGGGCACGAATATCATCCGTATCCTTGTCGCTTAAGTTCCATAACAGACAAGCCAATGCAGCAGAGAAAAATAGGATTGCTGGAATCAAATTAACCACTAGATTGATGCCATTTTTAGTCGCCATTGATTGTTCCATATTGGCCCGATAGCCGAATGAATGCAGCAGCATGATTCCTACCGATGCTCCGATAGCGTTACCAATTTTTGTCGCTAATCCATAAGTCGCATAAGCAGTCCCGTCTGTTCGAACCCCTGATTTCAATTCTTGGTAATCTACAGAATCCGCCACTAATGAAAGTGAAATCGGAAAGCCCATATTGAACAATCCAAAAATTACATGACCGGCAATAATCATTGGCAAGTTGTCAAAATCAGCAAAGTATACGACGAGTAAACCAATCCCTTGAAGAATCAAGGAAACCATCAACACATTACGTTTCCCAAAACGTTTAACCAAAGGAACAATTGCTAATGAACAAAGCGCTCCGCCAATGGATGGAATCGTCATGAGTAAGGCAATCAAGGTAAACGCACCTAAACAATAAATGACATAAAAAGTTGTTACAGCGATTCTTCCCATAAAAGCAGTCATTTGCAAAATCATGATAAGAAAAACGATCATTAAGTATTTATTACCAATCACATTTTTAATCGTGGTACGAAACGGTACTTTATTTTCATTTCTCATCGGTTGAACAACTTCTCGAGATGTCGCGAATACCGCGAAAAACAACGGGATCGAAATTACCGCATAGATCAACGCTGTCATAAAATAGCCTCGACCAGTTGCTACCTGCGAACCATCTGAAAATGCCAGCATAATAAACGAAGACAATGAGTTCACAATAATCATTCCGACATTCATCCCAACCGAGCGCCATGCATTTAACTGATTTCGTTCATTGGCATCTTCACTCATCACCGCCGCCAAAGCCCCGTAAGGAATATTCACTAATGTGTAGATCATTCCAGCGATGATATAAATAACCGCTGCCCAAATGATACCTGCCGTTCCATTTCCAAACGGACCGGTGAAAGTCAAAACTGAAAACAGAGCTAAAAATGGTGAGCCAAAAGCAATATAAGGGCGGAAACGGCCTAACTTGCTTCTTGTACGTTCAGCGATCATCCCCATCATCGGATCATTGATTCCATCCCATAAACGGGCAATTAGCATAATCATCGAAACTGCAACCGGAGCCAAACCAACAGTATCCGTATAAAAAACAGTCAAATAAGTGCCGACAAATGTCCAGACAAACTGGCTAGCCAAGTCACCCAATCCATAAGCAATCATAGAAAATTTCGTTAAACCCTTTTTCTCCATCTTCATTCCATTTTCAAAGACATCTTTTTCCATGTGATCCTCCTAGAATAGTTGCATTTGCAAACGTTTACAACGAATAGTTTAATCTGTCAGCCAAAACATTACTCTGCTTTTTTCATTCTTTCTATTGATACTTTCCTAGGATGATGGCTTTGAAATCCACAAAAAAACAAGATTGTATTACACAATCTTGTTAACGAGAGACTTTTTGAATCTCAATCAATTGAATGTCCTGCGGAAAAAGCTCTAACTCGATTTTTAACTGATGGTTTCTAGACTGCCCTTCCCTTATTTCCAGCTGCGGCTCACAACGATGCTTCAAGTAAGTGATCATCTCATCATCTAACCGATCATAGCTGCTGATCTGATTAATTTCCTCCAGAATATTGCCGGTCTTTTGACCTATACGATAATATTTGATACGATAGTGACTTTCTTCTTCCTTCAAATCCTTCAACAGCACCTGTTTCGTCTGAACATTTCCAGAAGCAAACAGAGCGGCTGCATTTCTCCTAGTAAAGACACTGCTATGGTCATAATAATAAGTAGAATTTAAATGACTATAAGAATAGCACAAAATTTGTATCTTGTTCGGATCATCCTTCGTAATCAATAGATCCTCTGATTGATACACGACCTGATTACCTAATCGATTTAAGAAACGGTAGGCATAGTAGCCAATTTTCGGTATACCGCTTTTAGAAATCAAACCAGAACCGCCAAAAATCTCTTTATTGGCCGTATCAAAGGTCGTCACCGACAAATCCGTCAGCTGCCAATAGCCGATCAAATCACAATAAGGCATCGCCCCTAAAGCATTTTTCAAGATATAGCTGCCCTTGAAGGCCGTATCGTTGATAATATCGCGACTTAAAATGGTCACATTAAACTCCGTAATGAATGTTTTTCCCTGATAATTGATTTCCGTCAAAAGCTCTTTGAAATCCTTTATGCGATGAAGCATGTAATCAGAATTCGGTGAAATCGGCTCATGATGCTGCTTTTTCTGGTTCAGCTGCTGTTTCACCGCATCCATTGGATAAATCGACAAACTAAGAAAATCCGGTGCGCCTTTCCCCGTTGTCCACTGTGTCAGAAACGTGCTTAAATCGCGCGTTTCAATATCTAAGCTTAAGCCACAGCCGCCAATTTGAATCATTGGTACGATTTGTTTTACAGCTTTTTTTATTTTCGAAAAGACATCAATATAGGTCTTTTCTTTAGCTAAATTCAGTTGTGCCCCATCCTGATCAATTCGCATCAAATCCTCACAGCCAATTGTCTTCAAAACTAAAGGAGTAGGCTTCCAAATCTCGATCATCCAGGTAGAAACTTCCTCTAAACCAAATACATCCACACAATGATGGAAAAAAACTTGGAATCGTTGGATCAAGTCAGATAGCTTATAGGATTTTCGGATAAAAGGATGACTTTTAACAATCTGCGTATGGGATTCATGAATCAGTTTTCCCTTGAAGCCGAGTTCTAAAAATGGTTTGATTCCCGCCTTTAGCATGATTCGTAAAATTTCATCAACTGTGGAAAAATCGTAAGCCTCGCCTACCTGCTCCAGAATTTCTTCGCTTAACAATCCCCATATACGTCCATAATTAAAAGGATTATTTTCCTGCAAATAATGAATTTGTTCCGCAAATGAAGCATGAGTCAAATCACCGGCGTAGCCAAGATTAATCATATTCTTTTGAAAGTTTTGCTTTGACGACATTTGCATGGAAACTTGAATCGTCTCATCACTAATCTTCGCATCCTTTTCTTTAAAGTAAATTTCCAAATTTCGAAGGTCTTTTTCTTCAAGGCTATTTTGCTTCGAGGAAACCTTAGCCTTCGCTTTTGTTTCCTTACGAAATTCACTCGGCGTCAAACCTTGATACTTCTTAAATAAACGATTAAATGAGTTAATATTCGAAAAGCCCGCTGAAAAGGCTATGTCGGTAATTGATTTCTCCGTTTCCAGCAAATCCTTCCGAACCTTTTCCAACCGTTTACGAATCAGGTATTCATTCATTGGCATCCCGATTTCGTTAGAAAAACTGCGAGACAAATATTGATCGGAAACATACAGCTTATTGGCAATATCGACCAATCGAATGTCCTTATCGAAGTTATTATCAATATAAAATTTCAGTTCATAGACTTTTTGCTTCATGCTTCGCTCTTCTTCTATAGTAGAAGGTTTCGTGTATTCCTTTTCCAATATCTGAAGAATATGAAAATACTCCTCAAACACTTCTGAAACTGTATGCTTTTCTTGTAAGACGTATAGCTTTAGCAAGCGTTCAATCGACTGAATGACTTGATTATCTGCTCTTTTATTCTCTGTGACCGAGTTTCCTTCAAACACTTGGTTCTCTTGCTCTTCAAAATAATACTCTAAAACAATCTCAAATGCCCGCGCATTTTTTGTATAAACAGTATGTACCAATGATTTTGACAAAATATAAAAATCATTTTTTTGCAATGAAATGATTGTTCCTTCTTTTTCAATCGTCACTTCGCCTGCCAACACATAGATTAAATGGATATTTAAATCAAAATGCTGCATGATTCGATCTTCTGCTAATACATTTATCTCAATATTTTCCCACGGTTCAATCAAACGCATAGTGCCCCTCCTTGTATCGCTTTCTAATAAACAATAAATCATTATAGCGCCTTTACTATTTTCGAGAAAGCGTTTTTCTATCCTCATCATACATGAGAACAGTCTGAAGATTCTAGCTTACTTAAAAAATTTACGCCTGATTCCCCTTTTTTACGCACTTCAAAGCTGCTAATACACAATATTCTTCTTTCACACACTAAAAAATCTGTACTGCTCCTTTTGCCAAAATTACAAGGCCTGTCAGAAACAGTACAGATCGATTACCTATTTTTATAAAAGAACTTATGCATTTGTAGATGGTAAAATTGTTTCTACTTCTGAATGCGGACGTGGGATCACATGAACAGATAATAGTTCACCTACACGCTGAGCCGCTGCTGCTCCTGCATCGGTTGCCGCTTTTACTGCGCCAACATCACCGCGAACCAAAACGGTCACAATCCCGCCTCCTACACGTTCTTTTCCTACTAATGTAACATTGGCTGCCTTCACCATTGCGTCGGCCGCTTCGATTGAACCGATCAATCCTTTTGTTTCGATCATTCCTAATGCATCTGATTTCATTTTTGTATTCCTCCTAAATTAATTTCTGATTTTTATTGTTGTTCCTGGCGTAACACCAAGAGCATTGGCTTCTTCCGTATCAATATGACACTCTAAGCCTGAATTCGCAGTCGCGCGAATTACTACATTGTTTAAGCTTCCGCCGCGTTCACCAGCAAAATCGATCGTCACGACTTGACCATCAGTCACGCCAAAAAGTTCTGCCTCTTCCGGCAGCATATGAATATGACGTTTGGCGATAATTACCCCTTTAGCCATTTCAAATGCGCCATTGGGACCAATCAATGTTAAGCCAGGTGTACCATCTAAATCACCAGATAACCGTAACGCACCCTTTACTCCAAGTTTGAACGTATCGCTTTGTAAAATTTCTACTTGCGTTTCTGCTCTCACAGGACCTAAAATCCGGACCTTTTCAATTACTCCTTTGGGACCGGCGAGCGTGACACATTCTTTGCAAGCATATTGTCCCGGTTGCGAGAGATCCTTTAGCTTAGTTAATTGATAGTGATTGCCAAACAGCTTCTCTAATGCAGCTTGACTTAAATGGATATGACGATTTGAAATCCCTACTGGAATCGAATCATCATTTGGGACATCTTCAGGATTTAAATGCGCCATAATGGCATTTAAAATCACTTCATAATCTTCCATTCCTACTCCTTCAATTCTTTATTTGCTTCAATTTAAGCATTCATTTGGGTTAAAACTTTCCGCACGACTTCTGCCAACTCTGATAATTCTGCTGCCGAAAAATCCTTCATACTTGAATTGTCCATTTCCCCCTCTGATGGCTGGCTCGCTTCCACTGGCTTTGCGGTCAAACAGGCATCTAGTGGCTCTTCCAGTTCTGGATGAGAAAAACTAGTATCCTCAGCCAATAAAGTCGTCACGTCCTTTAAGCCGTATGCGACTTTTTTAATGTTTAATAAATGCTTCGGACTAACATTTTCAGAAACAGAGCTGCCGCCAAAGGTTCCACAACCTAGCGTGAAGGAAATTGGCAACCCAGTACTAATTCCTGTTCCTCCTTGGCTGCCTCCTGTATTCACTAAAATGCGTGAAGCCGGCTTCGCCGCAAATTTCAAAACAATGTCGCGATTATTCGTATGAATACTCATGGTATGCCCGATACCGTTTTGTAATAATTCGATGCTCAAGTGACAGGCTTCCTCCCAATCCCTGACGGTATAAAAGGCTAAAACAGTCGTTAATTTTTCAAATGACAACGGATTTCCCGCTCCGACACCGTTTTGGCGACCAATCAAAACAGTCGTTGAATGAGGAACAGTAAAACCGGCTGCTTCTGCGATCACTTGCGGCTTACGCCCGACAAATTTCGCATTCATCGCATGACCCCCGCCTTTGAAAAGCAGCCCGCAGACTTTTGCGGTCTCCTCTTCAGACATAAAGTAACCACCTTGAGCTTTCAATTCAGCAATAACCTCAGCTTCATTGACCTCTTCACAAATAATCGATTGCTCAGAGGCACAGATCGTTCCATTATCAAAGGTTTTACTTGCAATAATTTGTGAAACAGCCTTTTTGACATCAGCGCTTCTCTCAATATAAGCAGGAGAATTCCCCGCTCCGACACCGATAGCAGGTTTTCCTGAACTATAGGCAGCCTTTACCATTCCCGGCCCGCCAGTAGCGATAATCAAGCTTACTTCATCAGCATGCATTAATTCATTTGTTGACGCCATCGTTGGTGTCGAGACACAGCTAATAATGCCTTTGGGTGCTCCGACTGCTTCTGCAGCACGACTCATCATGCCCGCAGCCTTCTTCGTACATTCTGCGGCCGCAGGATGCGGAGCAAACACGATAGCATTCCGTGATTTCAATGCCACCATTGCCTTGAAAATAACCGTTGATGTGGGGTTGGTTGAAGGGATAATTCCTAAGACTAGCCCCACTGGTTCCGCCACATCAAGGGTCCCTTTAGTCGTATCTTCAGCAATAATCCCAACGGTTTTTTCATCTTTGATTTCTTCGTATAGCAACGTTCCGGCTGCATGGTTCTTGTAAGCCTTATCCGCTACTGTTCCAAAACCAGTCTCCTCCACAGCAGCTTTAGCTAAACAAACAGAAAATTTTTCTGCTGCTTCCTTCATGCTTTTTAGAATTGCATCAACTTGCTCTTGACTAAAGGTCGCAAATTCTTGAGCAGCCCTTTCTCCAGCTCGGGCTAAGTCTCGCGCTTCCTGTACGGAACATAAATCTTTGTCAAACTTGTTCATTTTTATGTGACTCCTTTAGCGCTAAAATTTTTAAACAGAATTCTTCTCATCAGTTTGGCGGAAATGCAGCCTCTGAAGACAGTCACTAGCCTTTTTGAAAATGTAAGCTCAATGCAGAAACAAGCTGTTCCTTATTGGCTGTATGCACATCTTTTTTACTGATAGCAAAATTAGTTTGCTTTTTCGCAAGTTTTCGCAGGTCAATAACCTTCATTTCAGTTAATGCTGCTTCCATTTCCGCTATTTTTCCAGTCTTTCCCCATTGTGAAAGTGTAGCCCCTGAAATTATTGGGCTTAATGCGGCTTCTGATTCCTGACTACCTTCAATAATTGTCTCTTCATGATTTTCATTTGAGATTAACACTTCTTCCGCGTCCTGAGGTGCCTCCTCAACAATAGATACTGATTCATCACTAGACTCCTGAGTCTCTTCCTTTCTTTCAAAAAGGCTTAAGCTTTTATCAGGACGTGGAATAACGTGAGTTGTTACGAGTAAAGTTGCCTCGAGCTTTGTCACAGCGGAAGCCGCAGCATCCACTGCCGTTTTGACTGCTCCCACATCACCTGAGACCATTACCGTCACTAGTCCACCGCCGACAATTTCTTTTTGTGTTAAGCTGACTTCCGCTGTTTTCAGCATGACATCACTGGCCTCGATTGCAGCCAATAAGCCCTTTGTTTCAACTAATCCTAATGCGTTCATTGTCTACTCCTTCATCGTACACGTTGTCGACACAATTTTTTTTACAGCAAATCTGACCAGTTCGCTGGATACGTTGCATAAAACAGCCTCACTTTATCATTAGAACCCCAAGTGACTTTGCTGCCTTTTGGCACGAAAACAACATCTCCTGGACATGCTGTAAATTTTTGACCTTCGATCGTAATTTCTAAATTTCCACTAATCACATAATCAATCTCTTCGTAGCTGAGTTCCCAATCAAAACGTGAATGATCAATTTCCAAAAAGCCTGCACTGATTTTCGCCTCTTCTTTACTGATGAGTTCTTGATAAAAAATCTGCGCTTCAGGATTGCCCGTTTCAAAGGGTTTCATTTCCACAGTGCTACCTTTTACAACTTTTAATCCACTGGCATGTTTTTCACATTGAAAGGGGCTCGTTTCACCCGCTAAAATCATTTTTAATAGCTGCAACAAGGTCTCCTGATTCAGTTCATTAGGTAAATTGAGCTCTTTTGATTGCGTTTCACAGGATTCGTTTAACGGAACATGCAGTTCTTCGATTAAATCCTGTGCAGCGGGTGTAATGATCGTGTTTTGATTAACACAAAGAGGTTCACCCGCTTCATGCGCTTTTGTTACATCCTCCAGACATATCAATTCCTTCATTGCACCTGATCCTCTCTATACAGATTCACAGCCATCATCGATAATACCGATCACCGCCGCATCCACTGGAATCGCATCATTTTCCAGCATTCTTCTCGCAGCACTGCCGCAGGTAACAATCACTCGATCACCAATCCCTGCACCAATCACATCACAAACGATCATCTGCTCGCCATCACGCGATCCACCGATGATTTCTGCAATCATTAGCTTCAGGCCATTCAGTTGCTCTGATTTTCGTGTTGCCCAAATATTATCGATTAATCGTGCTGTTACCATTTTCGTTCCTTCTCTTTTCGTTTGATTTCCTCGATTGCTGCTTCAACAGATGCGGTATCACCAAAAATCGCTAACAAGATCATATTCTGCGGACAACTTCCGCGAATATCCTCCACCGTAACGCCCACTGCCTTTTCTGCAACATCAGCCGCACAGACCATTTCAATCAATTTCCCTTGAACCAATCCTACTGCATCAGGTATCTCCAGTGCTGCTTTAGGACCAGAGCCTTTCCGACGATTTAAGATAGCTAGCGTTCCTTCACCGGGAGATTTAATCATTCGACAATCCATTTGCTGTCCCTCCTTTATTTCACCAAACGTTTTCTTCTTTCTGGCAATAGGTTAAACGCATAAATCGATTACTTTAAGACTTTTACCCTACTGCCAAAGCTACAAAGCTTCATCTGTACAACTCAACGCGATGCCTAACGGAGTAACAAACATCGGATTCAATGGCTTGTACGTTTTGATTTTGGTTTTTGCTTCAATGATTTTCTCAATCCCTGTTAAACAAGCCGTTCCGCCAACCAAATACAGACCATTGATCTCAAAACCGGCAATTTGTTCGGTAATGATCGTTGCGATTTTTTCTACTACTGGCTTCAAAACAGCAATCAACTCTTGATGATTATCTTGATTTCGTTTATAAAGCTCCGCTTCTGAAAAAGAAACCTTGTATGCACCTGCCGTTACAAGTGTTAAGTGAGTACCGCCAGTCGCCTCATCCACGACTTTTACAACTTCACCATTTTTGATAATGGAGATACCTGTCGTTCCGCCACCGATATCGACGACGGCACCGTTTTGAATCGCTAAGACCTGATTGGCCGCAGTAGGTTCATCCAGCACATTCGTCAATTCAAAACCGGCTCCTTGAACAACATTCTTGATCGCGCCGCCATCTAACGCATCTGTTCCTGGAGGAATTGCCGCCGCTGCATAAATTAGTTCTGTATCCAGTTTCTCTTCTAATTCAGCCTTCAGCTCTTTCACGATGGTAATCGCGCCAATGTAGTCCACGACCATCCCATCTCGCACGACATCTGCATAGCGATAAGCCCCTGCCACTGGTTGATAGTTTTCATCCATAACAGCTAAAACGATACAGGCTGTCCCAAGATCGACACCGGTATAAAGTGTACGTGTTGAATTTTTCTTTGGTTTGTTTATCACTGCTTCAAATTCTGCGACTAAGTGGTCACAGGCAGATATATCGTTCATAGTCATCACAGGCGATTCCTCCAAGTTTTAACATTTTAAAGCTTTTCTAGCTGTTCGATTTCTTTTGCAATTAAATAGATCAATTGCTCTAAAGCTGCTTGTTGTTTGAGTGTGACACAGGTTTGAATCGTTTTCGCATAGATGATTGCGCGTCTCAATTTTAAAGCGATCTTACCTCCAGGCTGAAAAATCTGAACCTCGCTGATTTCAGAAAGTTCAATCGGTTGATCTTTTTCATTTTCACTGCAAGGAAGCTCTTCAAGATTTTGCGTTACAATTTTTTTTACAAGTTGAGTCAAAGCAGTTATTCGTTCACAGCTAGCTGAACAAACATTTCTCGCCTCTAACGCTGCTTCCCACAGTTCGACTTCTAATAACGGAAAAAAAGTCTTATGCTTGGACACTAAAGCCAGATTTTTCATCATTTCATCGGACGACCCTCCAGCAGTATCCGTTTCATCATGCGTTACAATCGGAATCTGATGATCCGTCAAAAACTGTTTCGCTCCAGGAGTTAAACGCTCATTTTTTGTTAACAAAAAACGTTCTATTGATTTCTGTCGATTTTTTAACTGTAATTCCTGCTCAGTAATAAAACGCATCAGCACTCACCTCGACAAATTCTGGCGTAAATACCTGCCAGATCCGCCACCGTAACCTGCCGCGGATTGGTTAATGTACATTTGTCCTTCAATGCTGCTTCTGCCATCTCTGGAATTGCAGCAATAAACGCATCTTCATTAATTCCTAGATCTGTTACGAACTTCGGAATATCGAGTTTTCGGGTTAATTTTTGGATACCTGCAATCAAAAGATTGACCGTCGTTCTTTCTGTTGTTGAGCATATTCCCAACAAGTTCGCCGCTTCAGCATACTTACTCAAAGCAGGCAGATCTTGATTGCTCTCAATTCCCGCATTAAAGCTAATAACATGTGGCAATAATATGGCATTAGCTCGACCATGAGGAATATGAAAACGTCCCCCCAGCGCATGAGCCAAGCTGTGGCAAATTCCTAACGAGGCTTCGCTAAAGGCCATTCCCGCTAAACATGAAGCGTTATGAACTCTCTCTCGCCGTTGTGCATCTTCACCATCAGCCACTGCCTTAGCTAGATCCTGCCAAACAATCCTCATCGCTTTTTCCCCACAAGCATCCGTAAAGTCTGTGGCATTTGTTGAAACATATGCCTCTAAGGTGTGAGTCAAAACATCGATACCGGTATCCGCAGTCACACTGCTAGGAACCGTTAGGGTAAAAACTGGATCTAAAATTGCAATATCAGGAATCATCGCATCATCCACCAAAGCATATTTGCCATTAACGGATGGATCGGAAATAACCGCAAAAGATGTGACCTCACTACCAGTACCACTCGTTGTTGGTATACAGATTAATTGCACAGCTGATTCGATCCCTGCCTGTTGATAGATTTGTCGAACCGCTTTTGCCGTATCTAAGGCAGAACCACCACCTAAAGCAATAATTGTATCCGGTTGAAAATCTGCCGCATAGGCAACCCCTTTGGTTACTACTTCAATCGTAGGATCAGGAACGATTTCAGAAAAAATTTGATACGAGCTGTTCGCTTCCGACAAAATAGACGTGACCTTATTTATCATCCCGCTTATAACAATGAAAGGGTCACAAATAACTAAAGCCCGTTGGCATCGGCAATCTTTCAGATAAGTTGTGGCGTTGCTGCCGGAATATATTTTTGTTGTCATTTTAAAACTCCCCATTCTCTCGCCCCCTTCCTAAAATTATTTGTTCTATTTGATGTAGCTCTTCTTTTTCCAAGTCAAGTACCAGATCAACCTGCTCAAGTCCACAAGCCAGAAGTTGCGCTTTGGCTTGCTGCAAGGCAGACTCTTCATAAAATTTGTGATAGGTGACGATTCCATAAATAGGAATTCGAAAAACCTTCGCAAAATTTGGCGGATAGCTGTGGCGTTTTGCAGTAACTGGCTGTAAAAAGATTCCACAAGACGCCGTTTGCTGTAAAGCAATCACATGCTTATGCATCCAAGGACTTTCCAAATAGCTGTCTGGAACAAGGATTGTCCGTCGATAATACATGATATTGGCGACTTTCTTTAATGGTTGCGCGTTTGTTTTTTCCAGATAATTCGCGATTTTCAGCTTGCCGCTTTCTCTTGGTCCAACCAAAAGGATTCTCACGTTCGAGTCACATCCACTACGCTGAAGTGCAATACCTCTTTAAAAACCCGCAGCACTTCAGTCAAGCTTGTTTCAACACTTTCGACATCTCCTGTAATAACCACCGAACCAGTAAAGCGATCTAGAAATCCAATTTCAACATCTGCTACTTTCGCTGCTGTATCTGCTGCGATCATTGCAGTTTCAAAAGGAGACAAGGTCAAGATACCAATCGCTCCTGCTGCGTCGATTCCTAATGATTGATAAACACTCGCGATGGGTGCTGCTATGACATGCGCCAACGTAATCTGTTTTCCAGGCACAGACTCTTCAATCACTCGCTGAGCTAATAATTCTGACATTGTTCCGCCTCCTTAATGCCGCACCACTCGTACTGGAAAATCATACTCAGCAATCCAAGACTCAATCTGATCCAAATCAGCATCGGATAAGCTCGGATCGCCTTCTACCGGATATTCCATGCCTAATTGTCCGTATTTGTTGACACCCAATTTGTGGTAAGGCAGTAAATCGATCCCTTTAAAATTCGGCAAATCTTTGTACGGTAGCAGGAACTCCACGATTTCTTTGATTTCTTCATGACTGTCATTGATCAGCTTCAGCATCGGCATCCTGATCTGAACCTTATAGCCCTGTACCAACAATTTCTTTAAATTAGTTAGGATTTTCTCATTGCTGATACCGGTTAATTCATTGTGGCGCACAGGGTCCATGTGCTTCATGTCGTATAGAAAGAGATCGATATAATCAGCCATTTCTAGCAGTTTATTCATGTGACTATGGCCGCAGGTTTCAATCGCAGTATTTAATCCATCCGCTTTGCATGCTTTTAAAAGCGCCAACGCTGCTTCAGGCTGCGCGGTACATTCCCCACCGCTAAAGGTTACCCCGCCACCAGACATTTCATAAAAGGCATCATCTTCATGAATCACTTCCATTAATTCTGAGATCGTCATAATGGAACCTGTGATATTGAGTGCTTTCATGGGACAGGCATTTACACATTCTTGACAGCCATTACAGGAAATATCGCGTCGCACCTGATGTTTCCCATGTTCATCAATGTAGTGGATACCTAAAGGACAGGCATCCACACATGCACCACAATTCGTACAAACACTTTCCTTAAACATGACTTCAAACCGACGCTTGATCCCTTCTGGATTGGCGCACCACTGACAGCGCAATGGACATCCCTTGAAGAAGACGATAGTTCTGATCCCAGGACCGTCATACAGGCTGTATTTTTGTACATTGAAAATCATCGCTTGCCGTTCTATCCGTTCCTCTTTCACATTTACCATCCATTCCAAGCTCCAGCTTATTTTTTAAATTTTTGTCAGCATTGTTCGTGAGATAATCTCATCCTGAACATCCTTACATAGCTCTACGAAGAAAGCACTGTAACCAGCTACCCGAACAATCAAATCGCGGTATTGCTCTGGATGTTTTTGTGCTTCAATTAAGGTATTGTTGTCTAAATAGTTAAACTGCATTTCTCCATTACCTAAATGACAAGCCGTTTTAAGCAACGTAATCAGACTTTCTTCACCCTCTGGTGTATCCAATAAACCAGACATGATCTTAAAGTTATGCACCATCCCGATGTTCATGCTGTCGTTGGACATTTTCGAGATTGATTTGATAATTGCAGTCGGTCCTTTGAAATCGGCGCCTTGCGTTGGGCTGATTCCATCAGATAGCGGAGTCCAAGCTTTACGTCCATTCGCAGAAGCTCCAGTCATTTGTCCAAACGGTGTATTATTGGAAATTGACAAGGTTCCGTGACTCAACACTGAATACAATGTTTTATACTTACGGTGCTCAGCTTCAGTAAAGTTGATCAGATCTGCCGCGATCAAATCGGCATAATCATCGTCATTTCCATATTTCGGCGCGTTCAAACAATCCGTTCTCATACGATCATTATTCGCAAAATCAGCTTTTAATCCTTCATTCAATTCCTGCAATGTGTATTTTTTCTCATCAAAGACCAGTTTCTTAATTGCGGCCATTGAATCAGCATAAGTTGCTAGGCCAGACCAAACAACACCCGGTCCAAAATTGTACATTGCACCACCAGAAGAAACGTCTTTTCCGTTCTCCATACAGCCCTCGTACATGATTGACATCAATGGTTTTGGCGCTAGATCACGATGAACACGTTGGGAAATAACGGTAGCTACATCTGTCCATTTCGTAATGTATTTGATTTCTTCCTTAACCGCTGCCTCAAACTCTTCGTAGGTCTTGAAGCGAGACAAATCACCCATATCTGGGCAAACCTGCTTGCCGTACCACAGAGGAACGCCATGATTCAAGACTAGTTCAATACAAATCGGCCATTGCGTATAGGCAGTAGAGGTCCATTGATACAAACGACCTGATTTTTGCGGCTCCACACAACCCATCAAACAATAATCCCTCGCATCTTCAATTGAGACACCCTTTGCCAGCATCATCTTGATGTGTGTATCATCAAAATGACAAGCAGGAAAACCCATACCGGCTCTAACAACATCCACGATTTTTTTCAGATATTCTCTTGGTGAGTGGTTGTGAATGCGGCAGGCAAGCGAAGGTTGATACACCTTGACATGACGAACAGCATCCATCAATAAATAGGTCAATTCATTGGTAGCATCGCGCCCTTGACGAGTCACCCCGCCGACACACATGTTTACAAACGGCTGATAGCCAGCGAAGAATTTCGAACCGCCTTCACTAGTGATCCACATCATTTCAGACATCTTAATCAACATACAGCCAGCTAATTCAAAGGCTTGGAATTCATTCATCCGACCTTCTTCTAGGTCAGCCTTAAAGTATGGATACATGTATTGATCCACACGTCCAATTGACATCCCTGTTTGGTTTTCTTCAACGACTAACAATGATTCAATTGTCCAAACGGCTTGAATCGCTTCCCAGAAGGTATCCGGTTTATGGGCAGGGACTTTACGGTTCACTTCAGAGATTTTCAAAAGCTCGGCCTTTCGTTTTGGATTGGTTTCCTTCGCCGCCAGCTCCGCAGCATAATCCGCCATCCGACGAGCATAAATCATGACGCCTTCAGTTGTATCAATGATTGATTTATAGAAATAGATTTTTTCAATATCCTCAGGATTTTCATAATCTAATTCTTCCAGATGCGCCTTGGCTTCATTCTGAATATCGATCATGCCTTTTTTCATCAAAATGACATCATACCCAGGATTGGAATCGCCGCCGCCATTTAGTGCGTGATACGAACAATCGGAAACGAAAGATTCACCAGATAATTCCCAAACACCTGCTTCACGGTATTGATCCTCACAATATTCATCGACAGATTTGCCTTTCCAGAATGGGAAAAGCTCTTCACGCATGATTTTTTTGTCTTCATCAGAAATGTAGAACGGGTCCTGTGGACGGCTGCCGATTGTATCGATCTCATCCTCCATCCAGCGCCATGCGATATCTGGAGAGAATGCGCCTGCACGCGGCTTGCCGTTGGGTGCGCCAACAATCAGTTCGTGATCTTGTATCACCAGCGGCGCTGTTTCACAGCAATAACGGAAGCATTTTGCCCGCAAAACAATCTTTGGCATGCCTGGATTTTCCTTGGCAATTTTTGTAATCGCTCGGGCACGATAAGTAGTAATTGACGGTACTTGCTCTAAATAGTTGTCTTTCAATGCCTGCAAACGTTTCGTAATTCCATTAGGAATCTCTGTTCCCTCATCTGAGACCAGTATTTCTGTTACGACGTCGTCCTTTTTGACCTCGTCTGAAACAGAAGCAAACATTTTCATCAAGGCCTGTCTTTCTTCTGAGCTTAATTCTTTTGTCGCTTCAGCTAATTTTGCTGAAAATTCTTTGATGTCCATCTGTTTCCCTCACTTTACTGCTCAATTATTTTTTGTAAAAATTTCTCAATAAGTAATTGTTCATCTGAAACTCGCTTGTTAACTCCTTTACTCGGCTCCTTAACCGACGTGTAGCCAATTTCACGAACATAGGTTAAGTCCTTTGCTGTAATATTCTTGGCTTTGAACCCGCGTCCCGTTGTCATTCCACCCAAAATCAGCGAGACTGGTAAACTGGAATCGATTCCAATTCCCGCTAAACTTGCTCCTGCATTTACAATCATGCGGCCAACAGGTTTCTTCAAAGCGAATTCTTTGATAATACATTGATTATTCGAATGGATCGCTAACGTATGTCCGTTACGCTTTTCCTTTAACAACTGAATACATTTATCACAGGCATGAATCCAATCAGACTCTAAATAAAAGGTTAGGATCGGACATTTTAGTGCTGTGGTAAAGGGATTCTCGTCAAAAATATACGGTTGCTCCGATACTAAGACCTTCGTCTTCTCTGACACAGTAAATCCAGCGATTCCAGCAATCGTTTGTGCATCTTTTCCGACGATGCTGGGATTTATTTCATTGCTTAAAAATAATTTAGTCAAAAGCTGTTTTTCTTCCGCAACACTCATGAAATGAGCACCAGCCTCGATCATCTGCTCTTTTACTTCCTTTGCAATCACACTTTCAGCAATAACAAATTGCTCTGCTGAGGGCAATAAGCCATTATCAAAAGCACGACTAGAAACAATCGCTTGAGCAGCCTGGCTGACATCGGCTGTTCGCTCGACAAAAACCGGCACTGAACCACAGCCACCATAGATAATCGGTTTAGGATACGCCCGTAAATCAAAATAATCCGCCATTCCGATATTAATCACTAAATCGACAGATTCTTGCTCTATTAATGCTTTGACTCCTTCGATTGTAGTATTTTCCATATAGCTGAAACTGGATTTTGGCAAGCCAGAATTAGCCTGATTAAGAATTTCGACTAATTTAGCCGCTGCCTCTTCCGTTTTATTCGGCGGAATCAAAATCACTGTATTTCCTGCTTTTAAGGCGCTTAACGTAGCAAATAGCGCATTTAAAACAATATTTTCTGCTGGTAAAATAACTGCAACAACACCAAATGGTATCCCGATTTTACTCAAGGGAGCTCCATTAGTATTCAAAACACCGATCACCTGCTCTTGCAACGAATCATTAAACTGAGCTAAAAAGCTTTGGTATAGCTGTGTCTTATCTTGTTCATTGCCTTTTCCCGTAACTGATACTTCGAAAGCTGCTAGCTCTGACAATAGCTGTTGCACCTCAGTGATCATTCGTTGAATCATGCGATCAAGTGTTTCTTGGTCATATTCCCGTAGTAAAAAATGTGCATCGCGAGCGGATTCAACCAAGATGCGGGCTTCTTGGATCGATTTTAGATCTTTATCCACAAACTGCATGACTTCCACTCCCTTATGCTGGTAGTAATTGCTCCAACGAATACCGATCAATGATCTTTCCTAAATCAATATGCGGACTTGGTATCACAACAGAGCTGTATACCTCCGCACCCATTTCTTCAACTGCCGCAATACCTGTTTCAACAGCTGTCTTACATGCTGCAACATCTCCTCTTACGATGACGGAAATGTAACCAGAGGCCACATTTTCATAACCGACCAACTCAACGTCTGCCGCTTTACACATAGCATCAGCTGCTTCCAAAATAAAAACTAATCCAAATGTTTCGATTGCCCCGATCGCTTCGTATCTTTCCATTTTGTCCCTCCTAAACTACTGGTCAATATCATGAACAGAAACAATGTCACCTACAGCCCGAATTGGCCTGGGCATAACATTTTGTGCGGTCAGAGTACCGATTCCTTCTGCTGCCTTAGCTCCTGCAGCCACAGAAGCTTCGACAGCTGCAACATCTCCTTTGATCATGATCGTCACCAGTGTTGATCCAATATTTTCATACGAGATCAGCTCAACATTGGCCGCCTTTAGCATTTCATCACAAGCTTTTAATGCTGGAACCAGTCCGACTGTCTCGACCAATCCTAGTGCTTCTTCACCTCTGTATCTCACTAACAGACCTCCTTAGCTTTTGCGATAAGCAGCATCTACATACTTAGAAACAGTTTGCCGCCCATCTTCCGTGATCATATAGCGCATCACTAATTCACTATTCTTATCCAAATCGTAACTCGTCATTTCACATAAACCATTTGCTTCAAGGGCCAACAAATGATCGAGATACATTTTATCGTTGAACTGTTTTTCACTGCCATAATCCTTTTTCAAAGCGGACATGACTTCTTTTACATCTACTTCGTTATGATCAAACATGTAGTTCAAAACAGCCATTCTGGTTGGTAGCGCCATTCTATGCATCTCCTTTTCTGAATAAATCTAAAGGATTCATCGTTACAATGATGGCTCCTAATACGATTACAATTGAACCAATAACAATTGTTGGTGTCAGGGTTTGACCTAAGAACAGAACGCAGAATAATACGCCCCAGAAAGCGTAGGTCACGTTTAGAGACATCCCGATTGCACAACCCACCATTGAGTTGGCTTTATACCAACAAACAAATGATGCCGCAGCACTTAATCCAGATAAAACCAGCCACAGAATCGGAATACCTGCTGTCAATGTTCCACCAAGCAGTTTCAATCCGCCAACAAGCGGTACAATCAAAATCAAGACAACTAAGCCAGAAATTAACTCGCGTAAGTTCACTGCAACATCGGTATCAATCATTGCCCCGCCGAAACTTGAAAAGACACCTTCAAGCCCCCAGCAAACTGCTGCAATCAATGCACAAATAATTCCTAGTGTAAAATTCGGTGCCCCCTCAGGTTTTGCCCAGTTGATGACGATTGCTCCTGCAACACATAGCAACATCCCAAAAACAACACGCTTTGTAGGGCGTTGCTTTAAGAAAATCCAAGCAAATAAAGAACCGAATAGACTACACGTTGCCGAGATTGGAATTGCGTAAGCTCCTGCCATTGCTAAACCGATCAGGTAGGCTCCATTGGCCACAGGACCACCTAGAAGAAAGCCAACTACCAGCATTTGTCCAGGTTTTGTCTTCAATGTCCGCGATAATTCCTTCAATCGTCCATGTTTTGCGTTATAAAATAATAACCAGATCCCAGCAAATAAATCGTTTAAGCCCGAGCTAACAAAAGGAGCTGCTAAGAACCCCGCTGCACTGACTAAAGGATCATATCCGCTAGCCACCATAACCAAAGTTGAATAAATCCCATAAGTCAACCCAGAAAACAAACCATTTCCGAGTCCAGCGATTCGAAATTTTTTCCCAACCGCTTTCATTTTCGATTCTGCAGAAACCGTTGTTTGCATGACACTCTTTTCACTATTCATACTGATTCCCCTTACTCATTCGTTGTATGTGGGAGAATAGTTTCTACTTCACCATGCGGACGCGGAATGACATGCACAGATAATAGTTCACCCACTCGTTGAGCTGCTGCTGCTCCAGCATCGGTAGCTGCTTTTACTGCACCAACATCCCCACGTACCATTACAGTGACGATTCCACCGCCAACGAGCTCTTTTCCGATCAAGGAAACATTTGCGGCTTTCACCATTGCGTCGGCTGCTTCGATTGATCCTACTAGACCCTTTGTTTCTACCATTCCTAATGCATCGTACTTCACTATTGTTCCTCCTATTCGCGATTGAATCGCATACATTTTTTATGCATTTTCACTGTAGATTGTTCCCTTACGGTAGGAGTCAACCCCAAATTTTTAAAAATTTGTGAAGTATAACACAATTGTATTGTTATAAAACAGTTTCAATTCTCAATTAACTGTATTAATCGAGAATCTTCAGAATAAAATCTTTTAATCACTTGATTCTATTTAAGTAATATCTCTTTTAAATTAAAATAATTTCATAGAAGTGCCGTTGCTATTTTCTCTCAGATTAATACAGAATTTAAAAAAATTGAACGAAAATAAAAAGAACTATCACATTTTTTTACCTCGAAACAAGTGAAAATTGTTAGAATGACAAGGTAAGAAAATTTTTCAATTATTGATGATGAAAGAATAAATGCCTTTTTAACAACGAAAATCTTTCCTTTTTCAAACCTTCCCCTTAAAGACAAGGATCATTTCTCTTACACATTTTTCAGAATAATTACATTATCATTTTCATTTTTGCACAAAAAAAAGCTAAGCGACTTAAGTGGCTTAGCTCTATCATGCTACAATTTCGTAGCAGGTATCATAATTTCGGTGACAAATTTATTTGTATCTTGTGTAGACCAATAATCTATGACATAGCGCTCATAACAATTTGGTCCAATCTCATAATTATGTTCTTTCGCCCATTTTTCCAATAACGGATACTTATCAGCACTGTCTTTTTGATCCCCAAAATGATACATGCAAACAAACATTTGTCCGCCAAATGCTTGCCTCGGTAATAGTAACTTGCTGTTTCGTACAGGCTTTTGAGTGACCGTTGCCTGATTAATCATTCCTTGAGCTTTTGCTTTATAATCCGCAAAACCCAAGATGACAGGTCCGGTAATCTCACTTTCTGTAGTTTCCAATAAGTTTGTCCATTCAATATTGATGATGGATTTTTTGTAATCGTATTCAAAACCCTGTTCTAAAAAATAATACTGATCGCGATCGATGTACTTCAGGCTGATACTGGTAATGTTATTTTCTATCGCCATTGTGCCTTCATTTAAAAGCCCTACCCAATCAGAAACCGATTCATGACAATTCTGAATTCGCTCCTCTTCCTTTTTGAGCTCATCAAGCTTACTAAGAAAGTTCCTTTGGTGGTAGAAATAATCCGTTGTATTCGAAACTTTTGTCATTTCCTGTAAACGAAACCCTATTTGCTTATAATACTTCAAAACTGGAATCAGCATAACTGTATCTTCGCTGTAATAGCGATAACCATTTTTAGGACTTACATGGTCAGGAACAAGCAATCCTAGCTCTTCATAAAAGCGTAATGTCTTTCTAGAAACATGACAAATCTCAGCCGCTTCACCAATACTATGCAGTTTCTTCGTATCTATTCTCGTCACCATCATTTCACCTCCCGATAATTCTCCAAAAATTATGAGGTGTTCTGTTATAGTTGTCAAGGTAATTTCTGACCTGGTATCTAACGAGATAACCACAAATTGTGAAAAAAAGTGTTAATATCAATGGAATTTACCTTAAACTTTTTTATTTATTTCTTATAATAATTTTGATTAAAATTAGCTATTCACCAAGAGACAACCAGCTTATTTTGTTATTTTTTAGCAAAGAAGGATTTCTCTTCACTTTCAGATGTTATCTAAAAGAAAATCTGTTATTTTATTTCCCCTTCATTGATATTCTATCTTGGTTTTAATCCTCCAAAGTCAAAAATTACTGCATCTAATACTAAATATAATCTAGAATTTTTATCAAATTAGTGTACGCTATATTTGCAAATAATAATCTACGAGACACCCTCACTTTTCTGTTTATCTCCGACCAACATCCCGAATAAGCGAAAGCTTTTTCGTGTTATACTATTTAAAGTAAGCAAACCTATCTTCCCATTTTTCGCTTAAACAGCTTGGCAAACATTTTGGAGGGAAAATGAACTCTTATAAAGGTAAACTATTATTTCTTTTATCGTTATTTTTCATTTCTTTTATCATCTGTTTTCCAGTGAGAGAATTGAATAATGTAATGCAAAAAAACAACATATCCGATCAGCAGATTACTGATAATCAAGCTTTTTTGAATACCTTTTCTGGCGAATGGAAAACGGCAGACGCGGCCATAAACTAACGTTCAGTGAGCATAAGCAAATTATCACGATTTCATTTCCTACTGAGAACAGAAAAGTTAACGCAAGTGTTTCAAGTCAACAACCTGCAAGAAAACGTTGGCTTCTGTCACCCATGAATAGTGAAGAAACACAATATAGTGTGATCTTACTTTCTGACGATGAACTCAGCTTTCAAATGTCAACAACTAAACCCAATGCTGAAGGTACATCAAAGCCTGAACATTTTTATAGCATAAAATAACTTAAAAGGAAAACCGAAAGATCATGGCTATCAATATTAATAACCATGACCTTTCGGATTTCTTTGTTTTTTATTTGTAAGTAAAGTCACACATGAACGATGAGGTTTAATTTTCTAAAATTTATCCATCGGAAAAACAATTCCCGATTGTCTTCTCATTTCAGTCAGCGTCTCATGGATAGCCAAGCTCACATCAAAAGGAACTTTTGTTGATTCGATTTCATTCTTCTTGATTTGATTGATCATTTCAGCAATTTCGTAAGAGAAATTCTCTTTTGGTGCAATGCCTAGTTCTGTGCGTTTGCCGGTTTTTCTTTCAATGAAACTGATTCTTTGCGGCTGACTTGGCTGATCAATCAATAGCTGACCCAGTTCTCCGCAAATTTCACAAGTGTTGACTGTATCACTGGCTTTCGAATAGTTAAGAGTCACATTAAAATCATCGTAGCTTAGAATACTGGAGCCTGCAACATCTGCACCTGTATCCAGTAATGAAGCTGTACTGAGAATTTTATTGGGCTTGCCGAATAGTCCCACACAATCAGCGACGACATATACGCCTAAATCCATCGTGGCCCCATTCGCTAACTCATTTCTGAATGTTGTAGGGTTTTCACCGCTTAAATATGCATCGTATCTAGAGGAATACTTAGAAAAATTCAAGTTTACTTGGCGAATCCTTCCGACTAGGTTCAGATTGTCACGCAAAATTTGAAAATTAGGATTGTATAATGGGATTAATCCTTCTTGTAAATAGGTGTGATTTTTTTTCGCACAATCAATCAGCTCTTTTACTTGTTCATGGTTGGCAGCTAAAGGTTTTTCACAAAAAGTTGGAATACCTTTTTCTAAAAAATAAGTCGTGATCGGGTGATGCAAACTGTTAGGGACAGCGATATAGACTGCCTCGATCAACTGAGATTCAGACATCTCCTGATAAGAATTAAAAGCATGGGGAATTCCATATTTTTCGCCAAAACCTTTCGCTTTTTCTAACGAGGTTCCGCACACCGCGACAACTTCACATTCCGCTACTTGAGCAGCGCCCGCCATAAAAAAGTCTGTCACAAAGTTCGTTCCAATTACACCAAATTTCACGCTAAATCCTCCTTTTTATTCCAATCAATAATAACCCCTGTATACTCATTTTTCTTATTCATCAATCCGTCATATGCTTCCATCAGATTTTCTTCGGTGGGAGCGATCACATGGCTGATAAAACGATCGACATCAATGATTTTTTTGTTTAATAGGGATTCAATATATTTTAAGCTTCTGTGGATAGAGAGTCTCGAGCCTTCTTTTTCTTGATAAGGGTACCTGCGATTAAATGCCCCGATCACCGTTAACATTTTGGTATGAATCGCGTTAAAGGAATTTGTAACATTCGTTGTATAGTCGGTCCGCGGAGAGCCCATCAAGATTACTTGTCCATATTTGCCTGCAATCTTAATAGCTGTCTCAATACTCTCTGATAAACCGGTCGCATCAACAACAATATCCACACCCTTCTTCTCAGTAATCTCCATGACTGACTCATATTGATCATTTGGCGCACAATTAATTACATGGTTAACTCCAATAGATTTTGCCAATTCTGCACGATCGGTAATAGGTTCCAAAGCAATCACCTCAACACCCATTTGCTGATAATAAATCGATAGAATCAAGCCTAAAGTTCCCATACCCAAAATCGCAACAGTATCTCCCAACTTGACATCTGCTGGTAAAATCCCGTTCATTGCGATCCAACACATCATCAGAAAAGAGCCTTCGATTGAGCTAGTTTCCTCTCGTAACTTGAAAAGAACTCCTCCATCACTTTTACTTGGATCATAGAACTGCAAACTACTATGCGGTCCATTAAAAAGGACTCTGTCACCTACATTAAAGCCTGCGAAATCGTTTCCAATCGCCAGAATTTTCCCAACTGAGCAATATCCTGGACGAACTGGATAAACTGCTCCCTTCTTCAGTCCAAAAACTCGTGACAATTCTGTTCCCGCACTAATCAACGAAACTTCACTTTCGATTAGGCATTCCTTCGCTGAAACAGCCTTCGGATCGACAGTTTCTTCAATTAAACGGACATCCTCCACTCCGTTAATCACAACATTCTTAGTTAAAATGATACTCACCCTTTCAAAGTTGACATGTTGATATACCATATAAAAAGCGTAACACGTTGTTAGAAGACAGTCAATCTGCTATGATAAGCTTAACAATGATATGTCAACTTAATAAGTTGACTTATATCTAATACTAAAACGGATGTAGGTGGTTAGATGGAAAAGACACAACCCTTTAAATATGCCCTGATCAAAAATGACATTGTACAAGCGATCAAGACAAAACAACTGAATACTGATGATAAGATTTTATCTGAGGCTAAATTGTGCAAAAAATACAATGTCAGCCGAATCACTGTAACTAGAGCGATCAATGAATTAGTCGCTGAAGATTATCTCTATCGTATCCAAGGTAAAGGGACCTTCGTCAAAGGAAAACAGCTATCTGAAGGTGTATCTCAACTTTCAAGCTTTACAAAAAGAATGAAGGAAAAAAAGCTCAAGTTAGAAACTAGGGTACTAGAAACTACAAGTGTTACTATGCCAGTGAAGATGGCGAATTTTTTCAATCTGCCTTCAGATAAAAATGTAATTCTGTTGAAGCGATTGCGAATCGTCGATGGCAAATTATTGTGTCTGAGTATCGCTTATTTAATGCCTGAAATTTTTTATTGGACGACGCTTGAGGATATGGAACACGAATCCCTCTATGATCTATTAGAAAACAAATACGATTTCAAATTAGGTAATGCTACTCAAGAGTTTGAGGTTGGTTATTTGAATGAAAAGAATGCCAAGTTTCTAGAAATATCCAGCCAAGATCCGTGTCTTAAGCTGTCATTATACAGCACATTAAGTGACGGACGTCCCGCCCAATTTGAAGAAACCTATTACATCGGAAGCAAGTATGCCTATCAACTTCTACTACCAGCACCCCATTCATTTAATAACGTTATCAACATTGAGGAGCTTTAAGTAAGAAAAAAGTGAACGCTCGTAGACTATCAAAGCGATAGGAATACAAGCGTTCACCTTTTCCCTGTTATGAAAATTTTAAAATAGTTTTGCAATCAGATAATCAAACAATATCTGGATAATCTGTTAGAAATGGTTTTCATGTTCAGTTAATTACTAATCTTCTTTACTGCGGCAATAATCAACATAACCAAACGCAAAGGCTTCGATCAATAGGAAAAAGGAAGAAGCGGTTTGAAGCCACCAATCGGTGGGGTTCGGACTACGGCTGCTAGAAGCATATAGCGAATAATCTGCTCTGCCAGACAAAAGATTATTTTGCATATTTGTGATGGAAACGATCGTAGAATGATAGGTGGAAAGGACATTCAGTACATTAAAAAGGTGCTGGTTTTCTCCAGATAGTGATAGGACAAAAATCAGGTCGTTTTCGGTAATGTTTTCCATGATTCGTTTGAACTCATTGGATTGTGAAGAGGCAGGAATCATTTGGGCCGGCTTGCCAATCAACAGCAAGAGACGTTGTAGCTCAGCTGCTTGATTTTGTTGCGTGACTCCTGTTCCCAGCAAGTAGACATTACGACTATTCTCCAAAGCCTGATAGATTTTTTCCCAGTTATTCTCTTCAAGATATCGGATTGTTCGTTGGGCATCTGAAAAAATTCTTCTTTTAAAGGCAGCATCTTTTCCAATATCATTTGGATTGTTTTGCCATTTCAAAAAATTACGCAGCTCGCTAAATCCAGTAAAGCCCAGCTTTTGGGTAAAGCGAATCACGGAGGATTTTGATGAATGACAAACCTTCGCAAAATCATTGGTTCCCATCGTTGTGACTTCCTTGGGATGCGCATGGATGTATTTAACCATTTGGATATCCACTTCATTAAGTGTTTCGTAATGTTGATTGACAATATCAGAAAAAAGCATCGCTAGCCCTCCTCGTAAAATAGTTTTTGTCTAATACTTTTTAATCAAAATGCTTCTGAATCGAAAAATTTATTGAATAACACATTCCTTGCGGAATTTGTTTCGTTATTGTGTGATTTCTCAGAGTACAATGGATTCATGGAAAGGATCCAACGGGAATTTGCTATGCCCTCCTGTAGCTTTGTCTACCTTGCAAAGTCTGTTACCCGAACCACTGTTATCACTACCAACTCATTAGCTGTTTCGATAATGGACTAGACTTTCAGATAGTAGTTTGGAAGGCAGCTTCTAGCTCTTTTATCACCGTATTCTATTAGGCGAGGTTGTGGTTACACAGTGAGCTTCTGGGAAATCCCACAGTATCGAAGCATTTTCCAAAATTTAGATCGAAAGGAGGTCCTTCTTCCATGAAATTATTTGTCGGTATTGACGTTAGTTCTGAAAAGTTAGATGTCTGTTTCCTAACTGACGACGATCAGTTGTCTACATTGTCTGAAATCTCAGTCTCCAATGACATTGAAGGTGCTTCATTAACACGAGAAATGATTCTTGAGTTCAATGAGAATTACCTATTTGATCAAATTATAATTGGCATGGAATCAACGTCCATGTACAGTTTCCATCCTTCAATGTTTTTTCATGAAGACGAGGAACTAAAAAAGCTCAATACGCTTGTAACTATCGAAAATCCTTTTCGAATTAAACAATTTAGACGCATGTTTGATGAAGACAAAACAGATCGTAATGACGCGCTAAGAATTGCTGACTTTCTACGCATTCAACGTTTTACCACGTCTCCTATTAAAGAAGAAAAATACATGGCGTTACAGCGTCTGACCCGAACTCGTTATCAATTAATTAAGCAACTAACTCGTACAAAGCAACACTTTCTTGAAAATCTAACGTACAAATGCAACACACTTGTTCGTGAAATGAAAGACGAATCTACTAGTCTTTTTAGTGCTACAGTGATTTCTCTAATGACAGAAGACTTCACGTTAGATGAACTGGCTGAGCTTCCTTTGGAAGCTTTCAGTGACTTAATCCAAGAAAAAGGAAGAGGTCGTTTCAAACAACCCGAGAAAATTGCCAAGGCTATTCAACGAGCCATCAGATCAAGCTATCGCTTAGGCACTGTAGCCCAAGAATCTATTGATATTGTTCTGGGCGTTCTTGTTTGTGAAATGCGGGCTCTTGAAAAGAATATCAAAGAGCTGGATAAAGCAATTGAACAATTAGTTATAGTCATTCCAGAATATCAATGTTTAACCAGTATTCCAGGAATTGGAAAAGTCTACGCTGCTGGTTTGATCGCTGAAATTGGTCAAATCGAACGATTTGAAGATCAAACAAAATTGGCGAAGTACGCTGGATTAAGTTGGAAAGTTAAACAATCTGGAAACTATCAGTCTCAAAATACACCTCTGACCAAGCAAGGGAATCGATATTTTCGTTATTACTTAGTTGAAGCTGCCAACTCAGTAAAAAATTATCTTCCTGAATATAAAGCTTTTTATCAAAGCAAGTATAAAGAGGTACCTAAACACCAACACAAACGAGCACTCGTCTTAACCGCAAGAAAATTTACGCGTTTGGTGGATACGCTACTACGTAACCATCAACTCTACACGCCACCAAGGAGCGTGATAGATAAATAACAATTTGTTATTGACGCAAATCCTTGAAACGCCCGAAAAAAATTGATTTTAGTCGGGTTTAGTTCAGTGCGCTTCAAAATAGTCTATTCAATAAAAATAATCTCAAATTTCATCTTGACTTATCACCATTAGACTTTGCGTTTGAGGTCAAAAACGATACAACTGAGAAAGAAACAAACGATTCCCAGTAAGAACCAAAACGCACGATTGATCACCAGTTCAGAAAAAATAGTTTCAAATAGTTCGCGTGAGCCGACCTTGTTGAATCGGGGCATGAGACTTAGTCCGAAAACACCCACCAATTGTCTGCCGCCGCTTAAGATAGATAATAGCCAAAAGCCTAACTGGAAGAGAACACTCACTAATCCATTCAATATAGTAGTAATCAAAAAACTGATTCCTACTACTGCGACGATGGTTGGAACCGTCCATCCAATAATGTATTGATAGAAAAGTAGCAAATCCCCCGTCTGATGATAGTTTTGTGCGACATAGATAGATTGAACCGCTGGCAGCAAACTAAACACAAGAACAGGGAGAAGAATTAGCAGAATCGTTGCTAAAAAACGAGTCCCCTGCAGTTTAAAGGAAGAGATCCTTTTCGTGTGAATCACCAATTGACTGTGGGCCCTTTTATCTCTTAATACCACTGTCGCTGCGACAAAAACTGGAACTAGAGACAAAATAATTCCTAAATAATCACAAGTCACACGTGCAAATGCACCAGAAACACGGTCTTTTGTTAACGTCGTCTGGAAAGATTCGTTTGCCTCTTCATAGGTCATATTTTTCATCGATTGATGTAAATAAGCATCTGAGGAAAAGTCGGAGCCTTCTCCGATTAATTTTTCAACTTTGAGCATGTCCTTTTCAAAGTTTCGATAGGTGTAGTCTTTTGCTAGAGGAAATGCTTCTGCTAATGTAATCTGATCAGTCAGATAGGCCGTCTCATCTCCTGCTTGTTTTGTTTGTTCTAATTGCGCCTGATTTAGTTCTTGAATAGAAAGGCCCGTTGCTTGCTCTAGTATTTCTTTGATTTTTGCCTGATCGGATTTTGTCAATTTCACCACTTTTAAAAAGCCGAAAGGATAGGTATTATAGCTTTCGTTGTTGTACTGCTGCAGCAGCAGATACAATGTTTGCTGCTGAATGTCTTTTTTGTTGGTTGTCTGGGTTGTTCCATAATCACTTTGACCGGGCTCCGGCTGCTTCAATGAAACGAAATCAGATCCTAATTGAGTGAATAAAAAGAAACCAATAAATAAGACAACGAGCCAATAGGTGAGGCTTTTCAAGGTTAGTCCGAGTTCTTTCTTCAGCAGCATCCTACTCACCACCTTTCGTTGATAGCAAGTAGAGGTAAGCATCTTCTAATGTAGGACGCTCCTCAATAACTAGCGGATGGCGCATGATCTGGGCATCGGTATTTCCGATAAAACGGAGATGTGAGGTGCTGCCTTCCTGCTGCAGGCTGATAATTTGAACTTGTTTTTTAGCAGTATTCAACTCTGTCCGCGGTATTTGAACACTAAAGATTTTTCCTTGCGCGTTCAGTAGTAATTCCTCAATTGAATCTGAAAAAATGATGCGTCCTTGTTCCAAAATCGCGACATTTTCTGCCGCCGCTTCGATATCGCCTGCGATATGGGTTGATAGCAAAACGATTTTATTCTCACTGACTTCCGCTAGTAGGTTTCGAAATCTGAGCCGTTCCTCTGGGTCCAAGCCGGCAGTTGGCTCATCTACCACTAATATTTTCGGATCGTTCAATAGTGCTTGTGCGATCCCTAATCGTCGCTTCATGCCGCCAGACATCGCTTTCACCTTTACATTTTTGTGGATCGTTAAATTCACTTGCTCTAATAATGCATTGATGCGTGTTCGACGAGTTCGTTTGTCTAGTTCACAAAGCACGGCCAGATAATCCATTGCTTGATAAGCAGTCATATTCCCGTACATAGAAAATTCCTGCGGCAAAAACCCAATGATGGAGCGAATTTTTTTCTGATCATGGATATTGACGCCATTCATTCGAATGTCGCCTTCATTTGTCGGCAATAAAGTGACCAGTGTTTTCAACAGTGTCGTTTTTCCAGCGCCGTTTCGTCCTAGTAACCCAAACATACCCGTTGAAATAGACAGGTTAATGTCGTAGAGAACTTGTCTTTTCCCGTAATATTGATTTAAATGACTGATTTCGATGTGCATGATTGATCCCTCCTAAACTAAATGTTGCTTCCTTAATTGAAGGATACTCATTAAATCTCTATAAATTCTCTACAAATGCGGATTTTTCATTTTTTAGGTCAAAAACGGCAGAGATAATAGCACCACCTTCAATACTATTAGCGATTTTCAGATTGCCGCCATGTTTTCGTGTTAGTGCCTCGGCAATCGTCAAACCCAAACCAAAGTGACTGTTCTTATTTTGGGAATAGTATGGTTCAGTGGCAGTTACTAATTCCTTTTTAGAAAAGCCTAGTCCATCATCTTTTACATAGATGATTAGCAGCGTATCCTGTAAAGTAATTGTTACGGTGACGGTAGTTTTCCCGAAACGGTAGGCATTATTCAACAGATTTTCTAGCACTTCGTTGATCAAGTCGAGATCATAAGTGGCAGTAATCTTGGGATAGTCATTCATGATAACTAATTGTTTCTCCGTCCAATGGTGCCCGATGTCTTCTAAATGCTCTTCAATCAGCTTCAACGGCTGCATGGTTTTATGAAGAGATCGGTCTTCTAATTTTTGCAATTGCTGCATGGTTTCAGAAAAAGAAGTTAGTCGAGTGATATTGTTTTTTATTTTCGTAGCGGATTTTTCAAACACTTCTGGAGTCAAACGTTCTTGTTCATAAAAAGCTTCAATCAGCTCTAGATTATTTTGAATAGTCGCTAAGGGTGTGCGGAGATCATGAGAAAAGGCTGCATTGACTTTTTTCTGATCCTGATAAAGGTCATGGAGTTTCTGTTGATTGGTTTGCAAGGTTAGCCGCAAGTGATCTAGCCCAAGAGACGTCTTTTCAAATTCGTCATAGGTACTGTAATAGACTGGTTGATGATAATTTCCTTGGTCGATTTGTTCGATGCTTTTTTCTAGAATTGTAATGGGCTGTAGAATTCGTTTATTATAGAAGAGTTTTGTCGAAAAATAGACACCTAGAAAGCCGTAAGCAAAAATAGCGTATCGACGAATGAACTCGATCAATCGTATGGTTGGCAGGAGTTCTTTTTCAATGGGGAAAGAAGGAGTCCATGTCAAAAAAGCCCAAAAATGTGTATCTCCAGAGTCCGACATCAGGATCAACCGTTCCCAGCTAACACATAAAGAGATGGTAATCAATGTTGCGAGGGCAACGGCTATTGTCCCGAAAAAGAGATAAAGAAGCAGACTTTGATTAAGGCTGCTTTTCTTAGCCAATAACCGAGCAATCCCTTCATCTAACCAATCCATTTATATCCTACCCCCCAAACGGTTTGAATC